>OHCL01000480.1_pt1 | contig 13771 bp, 14 predicted proteins | sample 1577591 | NCBI WGS metagenome assembly OHCL01 (sample SAMEA3879549, study PRJEB24766) | human gut metagenome | biome: human-associated habitat; feature: feces | place: USA | collected 1985/1987
CGAAAATTATTTGCTCAGTGCCTCGGCGCGAAGAGCATCGACGAGGCACTGAGCAAATAATTTTCGTCAGCGAAAGCGCGCAGAAGCGTACTTCTGCGCGTTTTCTCAATACCATTTCTCACGAAGGGAGAACTATTATGAATCTTTGGCATGATATTGCACCGGCGCGCGTGCGCCCTGAGGACTTTTTCGCGGTCATCGAGATCGAGAAGGGCTCGAAAAACAAATACGAGATGGACAAGGAGACCGGCATGCTCAAGCTTGACCGCGTCCTCTACACCTCGACCCACTACCCCGCCAACTACGGCTTCATCCCCCGCACCTGGGCGGACGACGGCGACCCGCTGGACGTTCTGGTTCTCTGCTCTGAATGCATCCGCCCGCTGAGCCTCGTGGAGTGCTACCCCATCGGCGTTATTTCGATGGAGGACAGCGGCAGTCTCGATGAAAAGATCATTGCCATTCCCTTCCAGGATCCGACCTACAACACCTATCAGGACATCTCGGAGCTGCCGAACCATGTGGCAAGCGAAATCCGCCACTTCTTCCGCGTCTACAAGAGCCTGGAGGGCAAGGAGACCGTCGTCAGCGACGTCCTCGGCCGCGAGGAAGCCATCAAGATCATCATCAAGTGCCAGAACGCTTATATTGAAAAATATTGCCGTTAAAGCAAAAAAAGGGAAAGGCTGACGGCCTTTCCCTTTCTATTTTGGCATAAAGAAGGACGCATTCGAAAGAATGCGTCCTTCTTTATGCTGCATCTTCGATTTACTAAATACTCTCCTAGTAACCTCATTAGTAACCTGAAAGCAACTCGGTAACCTCAAAAAACCTCTAAGTAACCCCAAACCTTTACGGCCTTCAGCGGCAAAAAGAGGCATATCCTCACAAAGAAAAAATCCCCGAGACCCTTGAGTTTCGGGGATTTTCAGCAAATTAGCGCTTGGAGAACTGCGGAGCGCGACGGGCGGCTTTGAGGCCGTACTAAACATCTCTATGGTGCGTTTTTCCTTGATATTACGGGCTTTTTCGCATTTTCTGTTGTCGGTTGTCCTATTCCTTAACCATAGAAATCGGTGATTTTTCATCGAAATTCTCCTGGTTCAAAGCATCATTCACTACCTCGAAAAGTTCCTCTGGTTTATTATACTTGACCCTCGCGTAAATGTCCATAGTTGTCTTACTATTCTCATGCCCTGCCAGGTACTGAACTGTCTTAGGGTCAACGCCCGCATAGAGCAGATTCGTGATGTAGGTATGCCGCAACAAGTGCGGTGTTACATCGAAATTCAGGGTATAGCGAATCTTGGGATTGTTCCTCTGCGTTGTTCCTAATGTCGGCTTGACGGTATATTTGATGCTCTGTCCATTCACATATTTATAGTAAGTTCTCTCTTTCGCAGAACGAACAACTACATACTGCCAAACTCTCGTAAACTGAGAATAGGAAAGCGGCTGTCCCTCACTGTCCGCAATCACATACTCCGATATGGAATTGGCTTTTGCTTCCCGCAGGCAGTCCACCAGGCACTTCGGAATGGGAATGTCCCTTTTAGCTGCTTTTGTCTTTAGAACGGTAGAAATCACCGGCCTGTTATGCTCCGCGCGCCATGCACGTCTCACGGAAATGTATGGTGTGGATTCATCCAGGAATACACAATCCCATTGCAATGCAAGAATTTCTTCCCGACGCAAGCCGGAATACAAACCAATCATAATAAAAAGATATGGCGGAAGCTCTTTCACCGTATCCAACAGAACCGCAACCTGTTGATCTGTTAAGGCATCTTTCTTTTTCGATGCTTTTCCGCCCTTTGCTGAAATTCCCACACATGGATTATCGGTTATCAGCTGACTGCGCTCTGCCGAATAAAACACACACTTAATCAGCATATTTACCGTATCATACAGTCCTTTCGATTTTTGAGACAGCGGGACAAGCGCCAGACGAATATCATCCGCAGTCACTTCCTCCATATACATATCTCCCAGAGAGTTGATGACATAATTCTTCATATTCTGTCTGTATCCTTTTATAGTGGCCGTAGACACCTTTGCTGACTGCATCAGCAGCCATTTCTCACAATACTCGGCAACCGTCGGATGCTTCCGGCGAAAGATAATTTCCTCCACCTGTCTCCGGCCCTCCAACTGCTTTTCATATAATTCTTCACAGGTGGTCGCATATAAGCTGACCTGCTTTCCATCGGCATCTGTAATTCTGGTTCTGTAATACAGTGTTCCTTTTCTTGTAACCGTTCCGTACTCTGGAACGCTTTGTTTTTTCTTAGCCATACAAATCTTCCTTTCCTGATAATGAGTGTTCTTAAATTCACACCTTCTTTTTATCAGAAAGCACCCACTTAATCAAAGATACAGATTATGTAAAACAAAGAGCGAGACATCCTTGCCTCGCTCCAGCTTTGTTTCCTACTCTTTATAATTGTTATGCCTGTGCTGCATCCCACTGGGCAAATGCACCACCCATTGTTCTTACCAGCTCATCCGGTCTGTTGTATTTGACCTTTGCGTAAATGTCCATCGTAATTTTACTGCTCTCATGTCCCGCCAGGTATTGAACCGTTTTCGGGTCTACGGACGAATGAATCAGATTCGTAATGTATGTATGCCGCAGCTGGTGCGGCGTCACTTCAAAATCTAAGCTGTAAATCACTTTTCCGTTATGTGCTGCCTTTTCACCGAGGACCGGCGTAACCGTGTGCTTTACACGCTTTCCATCCTCGTAGCGATAATAGAAACGCTCCTTGACAGTTCGGGTCACAATATACTGCCAGAGCCGCTTGAACTGTGTATAGGACAACGGATCACCATCCCTGTTCGGCACCACATATTCTGACTGTGAATTAGCTTTTGTCTCTTTCAGACAGTCCGCCAGGCAAACCGGCAACGGAATATTTCGATGCGCGGCTTTCGTTTTCAGCTCATCCAGAATCACCGGTCTGTTATTTTCCGTGTGCCATGCCCTGCGTACCGTTAAATAAGGGCAATCCACATCCAGATATACAGAATCCCATTTTAGGGCAAGAATTTCTTCTCGCCGCAATCCTGCATACAGCCCTAACATGACAAATACATACGGCGGAAGTCCCTGAATGGCATCCAGCAGTCTGGCGGCCTGTTCATCCGTCAATGCAGCTTTGTCCTTCTGCGGAACGCCTCCACCTTTGGCTGTAAGGTAAGTCGTTGGGTTGTTATCAATAATCTTACTTTCCTTTGCTGCACGGAAAATGGATTTATACAGGATAACCACTGACTTATATACCGAAGCGGACTTCTCGGAAACAGGAACAAGTGCAAGCTGAATGTCATCCAGTGTCACATCTGCCATCCGCATCTGTCCCAGTTCTTTTATAATGTGCCGTCTGACCTTTGATGTATAATCTATCAGCGTGGTTGCCCTCACATGAACCGACTGCATCAAAAGCCATTTTTCACAGTAGTCTGCAACCGTCGGGGATTTCCGACAGAATGTATCGTTGTCGATCTGCTCTAATGCTCCCAACTCTTTATCATATAATTCTTCCGGTGTTCTCGCATAAAGGGCCACCAGTTTTCCATCTGCGTTCTGAACCCGCGTTCTATAATAATCTATGCCGTTAAGCGTAACTGTACCGTATTGTGGAATTGCTCTTTTTCTTTTTGCCAATTCCGCCACCTCCTAAGAATATACTCCAGCGCTGTATCTATGTTTTATCAGACCATTATGATTTCGACAAGGATACGGACCGGCTCACACTCCAGCTCTGCGAGGTTTACGATAAGTTGCGTTCTTTTCTGCTGGCTTTGCTCTGTGGGTGCATTTTGCGATATACTCCTGAAGGCCCGCTGAGGTAAAGTACACACAGCCATTCTGCACATATTGCACATAAGAAATAAGACCATTGTTACGGGCCGCGTCCAGCGTTGCAATGCTGATACCTAAAATTTCTGCTGCTTCTTTTCGTGTAATAAGTTTTTCCATAAAGCATATTTCCTCCAATCTGTCAAGTTTGTCATCGTGTTTGTTCAAAGCCACATGAATACGCTGGCAGCCGAAACTGCCAGCGCATGGTATCTGATTTTGAACAGGAAGCTGCAAACGCTTCCTATTTATATAACTCAGCTTTCATCACATTTGCCACGCCCCCTGACGATGGGAACACAACAGGTCTCCGCTGGCGCGGCTGTCATAACTCCGCAGCATCGTTCGTATCGTGTGCCGCAGGGTTCCCCCCAAGTCTTTGGCGGGCCGTGAGGAAGTATCTTTAAGCCCCCATGCAGTCATCGCGCCGAATCTGCCACAATCCGTTTTATGAAATCGTAGATCGCTCCGAAGAAGTCTTTTCATCACCTCCCTGACTGCTCCATCTTCGCGGCGTTTCATATTCGCTCGTACATGGGTTATGTACCTGTTGTGCTGTCTATTCGATTGTCAATGTACTGATGAAGGAGGAAAACTTGTCCTTCTTATTAACACTGACAAAAAAGGCAAAAAACAGGCGCATCAAATGAAATTTTATCAAAAATATTTTACAAGCTGCTTTAATCCACGGCGGATACTGTCTCGGACACGGCTTGGGTCTACACCTTCTACTTCGGCAATTTCATTTACCGTCATTCCCAGATAGTATCGGGCATAAATTCGCTTTGCCTGTTTCTCTGGCAGCTTCATCACAGCGGCATAGACCTGCTCCTGAAACTGTTTTTCCTCCAGAAGCATCTCCGGTGTTTGCGGCTTCAACAGCACCGCATTTTCAATGCCATTCTCGCAATCCAGAGAATACTGTGCTTTATAACGATACATCTTTCGCTCATACGCAGCCTCCGCACGTTCAGCTGCTCGAATAGTCTCCATTACTTCCTCTGTCACATCTACAAAAAAGTCTGTTGTATAAACATCAGGATAAAGTTCCCGAAGGTTAATTTTCTTCATTATGTACCTCCATTTCGATTCACGGGTGATTGACGAGTGAATCGAATGGAGGTGGGGAACGACACCGGTATACAGCCGGATTATCTCCGAAAAAAAGGCAACAAAAAACGCCAGATTCCCGCAATGGGAAACTGGCGCACCAAGAACAGTCATTATTATGCTGAATCACATGGAACGATAATGCCGATGCAATGCTATACTTGCCCGGAGGAGGGGCAATGCTTTTTTTAATTGATGTAGATCATGGGAGCTTTGAAAAAGCAAAAGAGACACGGCAAATTAACCTCCAAGCGGCTACCGTGTCCCTGCAAGTCGTCATTAGTTTGTGTAAACGCAAAGAAACGGCGGCTCTGAAATTGTCCTTCAAAACCGCCGATTGAGTTCAAACCTTAAAATAGCGCACGAAATTATCTGCCCCAGTCAACGGTTTTTTTCTTTCCCCGGACGGGGCAGATAACTTATTATGCAGAGCAGAGCGGAGCCGATGTGCGCTAATCGGTTCCTTGTACTTTCTCCTTCAGCTTTCGAAAAGATGTATCACTGATGGCGTGTTCCATCCGGCAGGCGTCTTGTTCCGCTGTTTCCTGATCGACGCCAGCAGCGATAAACTGCTCCATAAAAAACAAATGGCGTTCATAGATTTTCTCGGCAATCTCCCGACCTATGACGGTCAGATGAAGGAACCCATCATCATCCACGGTCAGAAAACCTCCATTTTTCAAAACGCCTACCGCATGGCTGATACTCGGTTTGCTAAAGCCCATGTGCCGGGCAAGGTCAATGGAGCGGACCATGCCCATTTTCTTTTGTAGAACAAGGATAGCCTCCAGATAATCCTCCCCGGACGCATGAATCTTCATCGTAGCCTCCTTTTAGGCGGAAAGCCGCTGTTCTGCGTTCCACATGGCAGCGTACTTTCCATCCTTTGCTAACAATTCTTCGTGTGTACCAGCTTCGGTGATCCGACCATCGGAAACCACCAGAATCTGATCGGCATTTTTTACGATGGATAGGGTATGTGCGATCATCACCACGGTTTTTTTCTCTTTCAGTAGGTTCGCAATCGCCTGCTTTACCGCCAATTCATTCTCAATGTCTAGGGAGGCCGTCGCCTCGTCAAGCAGCAGGATCGGGCTGTTTTTCAAAATGGCACGTGCTATGGAAAGGCGCTGGCGTTCGCCGCCGGACAGGAGATTTCCATTTTCCCCAATCGGCGTATCATAACCCCTCTCCATCTTGCGGATAAAGCCGTCACAGTTTGCCTCTCGGCAGGCCACTTCAATTTCTGCGTCCGTAGCATCCGGACGGGCATGGCGGATATTCTCCCGCACTGTATCATCAAACAGGAACACATCCTGGTCCACCATAGAAATCTGGTCTAATACCCGTTCCGCAGCTACATGATTGATCGGCCTGCCTCCTATGGAAATCGTGCCGCCAGATACTTCATAGTATTTTGCAATCAGGTTCAGGATGGTAGACTTGCCGGAGCCGGAATCCCCCACAATGGCGGTCAGCTTCTGATCCGGCACAGTAAAGGAAGCCTGTTTTAACACCGGTTCCCCGGGAACATAAGAAAAGTTCACATGGTCAAATACAATCTCATGGGAGGCTGCCTGTAGCGGCTCCATGCTGCCGGTTTCTTCCGGTTCCTTCATCACAGCCATGATTTTATTTTTCGAGATCATCAGATTCTTATAGCTGGTGAGGTCTACAAAAATGGAATTTGCCAGCTTCGCACAGAACAAAGGCAGCATACAAATCAAAAGATAGGACACGGTATCTAAAGTTCCGGCTGCCCAGGGGCCATAGGCCGTCCAGATCACAACCGGGCAGGACAGCCAGCTCAAAATACCAAATCCCGCACCTATCGGGAGAACCTTGGCTTCATACACAAAGCTGATCCTGCTAAACTCCTGCATGGCATGGATCACGGTTTTGTTTTTCAGACCGCCAACGCCATAGGCCCGGAAAGTCTGGATACCGGATACATACTCCACAATGCTGCTGACATTCTCTGCACAAATATCGTTCTTCTCTTTGCCATACTTCGCTACCTGCCGGAAAGAAAGCCACAATCCGGGGATCAAAAGCAGGTCGGCAATCAGGAGGATCAGCCCGGCTGGAAAGTAGATCGTCATCACAAAAACAATCAACATCAGCGACAGGGCAAAGCTCTTTGCAATGTCCCCGATCTTATGGGTCAGAATTTTTTCATAGTTATTTACATCACTGGTAATGGTGTTGATATAATCGCCTGTCTGCCCTTGTGTAAACCGGGAAAGCGGGATACGCTTGAGATGGTCGCCCATAAACAAGCGGATATTTTTACTGACTTTTGCGCCGCCGATCTGTGCTTTGGTATAGCCATAGCTGTATATCAAAATACGGAGCAGAAAGATAAATGCAATAACACCTGTCAGGACCAGTACACGGTTCATATCAAACTGACCGTCCCATAAAAACCGCATGACGGAATAAAGCAGCATAAACAGGCTACCAGAGAACAGCCCCTCCAGGACAGTCCCGGCAACGCCAATATAAAACTCCCGGTTCTTCTTCCATACGTTATTTGGATTCATTCTGCCCGCCTCCTTCCAGTTGATAAGTAATTCCCCTCGCTGTTTCGTAGTCCTCCCATGCTTTCCGATAATAAGCGTTCTCTTTCCGCACTTCCTCATGGGTACCGACGCTGGTGATCGTATGATTCTCTACCACCGCCACACGGTCGCACATTTTCAAGGCGCTCAGCCTGTGCGCTACCACAATGACCGTCCTGCCTTTGCAGAGGTTCTGAATGGCCTTATCAATTTCCATCTGATTTTCCGGGTCAGAGGCGCTTGTCGCTTCGTCCAGAATCAGGATGGGAGCATTTTTCAAGATTGCCCTTGCAATAGCAATCCGCTGTTTTTCCCCACCGGAGAAACGGGAGCCGAAGCTGCCTACCTTTGTGTCATAACCATCCGGCAGCGACATGATGAAGTCATCAATCTGCGCCTCCCTGGCGGCAGCCCGTACTTCCTCCAGGCTGGCGTCTGAACCCATGCGGATATTTTCCAGTACACTGTCACGGGTAAGGAATGTCTTTTGAAATACAATGGCAATATTCTTCAGGATGGTATCGTAGTTCAGTTCATTCACGTTGATCCCGCCGATCAGCACCTCCCCCTCCTGCACATCATAAAACCGGGAGATCAGTTCAATCACGGTACTCTTGCCCGCGCCGGACTGTCCCACAAGTGCCATGCGTTCCCCATCCCTGATCTTGAGGTTGACGCCTTGCAGGACATCCGTTTTCCCATCGTAGGAAAAACGTACATTCTTAAGCTCAATATCATGGTTTTCCGGGAAGTCCATTCCACCTTCATAAACAGGAACGTCCAATATTTCTTTCGTTTTGGTAATGGCGCCCAGGACATTCGCAAAGTTTGTCCCCAATTCCTGTAAAGGCCGGATCTCCGTCAGATACATGGAGCCGACATAGACGAACAGCAAAAATGCACTGGCCGCCAGGGAGCCTTTCAGAAAGAACATCCCGCCCAGGGGAACCATCAGCAGCATCCCACATTCAATCAGAACCACAAAGGTTGCATAAGGAGGCCCCATTCTCCGGGAGGTTTCATTCCACATGGCATTCTCTTCCTGGATCGCACCGGAAAATTTCTGGAACGATTTGCTCCCCATGTTGTACGCTTTAATCAGTTTCATGCCGCTGATATACTCGATCATAACGGAATTGAGCGTTGTAATGGATCGATTCGCCCGGTCCATCAAACCGTCCGTATTCCGAAACATAACCCCCATTACCACAACGGCCAAAATCAACGGCACCAGGGAAACCAGTGCCAATGGGATATTTACTGTCATCAAATAAATGAAAATTGCTACCGGCCCTACCATATAGCACACAAGGTCTGGAAGGTTATGGGCTAAAAACAACTCCAGCTTTTCAATATCTTCATTCAGAACCGTTTTAATATCCCCGGTCCGCCGCTCATTCAATGTACCAAGGGGGACTTTTGCCAGATGTTCCGCCACCATGCAGCGCACCTTGAACAAAGCACCGTAAGCACCTTTATGGGCCGCCACACCGGAACACCCGAATAAAACAAAGCGCAGGGCCACAGAAACGGAGATCATCATTACCGTCTGTACGACAAGCTCTTTTGTGCAGATATGCTGGAAAGCGGCATCCATCAGGCGATAAATCCCGATATACGGGACAATGATACACAGGCCACTTGCCATGGCCAGCAGGATTGCCAGCAGCAGCCAGATTTTTTGCTCACCGGCCCATTGAAGCAGCAGTGCAATCCTGTTTTCTTTTTTCTGTTTCATCACTTCACATCTCCTTTCTCTCTGAAACAGAGAACAGTTCCCGGAGCTTTTGAAGGGAATCCATCACAACAGGGATGTCATCCGGCATTTCCCCTTCATCAAAATGCAGGACACGGGAGCAGGTACGGCAGACAAATTCAAAATCGTGGGTGACAATAAAAATGATTTTCCCCTGTTCGGATAACCGTTTTATCAGACCTGCCACCTGCGCCATGCTGTCAAAGTCCAGGCCGCTGGTGGGTTCATCGAACACCAGCAAATCTTTTCCACAGATCATGCTGACTGCCACAGCCACACGTTGCTTCTGTCCACCGGAAAGCGTGTTGGGATGGCGTTCCCGGTAGGCTGTAAGCCCCAATTCCTTCATGGTTTCCTCTACTAAATCTTGATCCGGGTTTCGGATTCCGAAGGAACATTCTGCCCCCACACTCTCCGCAAACAATTCATAGTTCACATCCTGCATAACCATATAAGAGCGTTTCAACCTCGCCTTGTGTTCCATCGGCTGGTCGTCCCAAAGGAACGCGCCTTCACAGTCTTTATGAAGCCCACACAGGGCGCGAGAAAACGTGGTCTTTCCGGCTCCATTATGACCGACCACCCCAATGACTTCCCCCTTTGCCGCAGAAAGAGCAATCTGGTGTAGAATCGTCCGTTTTTTATAGCGCAGAGTAACATCATGGAGTGCTAATGTGGGAGAGGAAATAGGCGGATGACTGGCCGGAGGGAGCACCCTTGCCAGATCAACCGCCCGCAGCCCCATGTGTTCCCGTTCGGTTTCGGGCAGCCGGAGAAATTCCTCCGGCGTGAAAATCCTTGCTATTTCTCCATCTTCCAGATAAACAATGCGATCTGCCAGCTCCATCAGATAATAGAGTCTGTGCTCCGCAATCAAAATGGTTTTCCCCTGGCTTTTTATCAGCCGCAGATGTTCTTTCAATTCCTGGATGGAAGCCATGTCCAGATTCGAGGATGGTTCGTCCAGCAGATAGATTTCCGGGTTCATGGCATAGACAGACGCAAACGCGATTTTCTGTTTCTCCCCACCAGACAATTCAAAAATATTGCGGTTCCGTAGCTTTTCAATATGCAAATCTTTTGTTGTCTGTTCTACCCGTTCCTCCAGTTCCTTTACCGGCCTGGCTTCATTTTCAATTCCAAACGCAATCTCACTGTCCGTATCCACATTGAAAAACTGCGTCCGGGGATTCTGAAAGACGGAGCCCACCTTTGCGGCGATCTGATACATGGGCAGGTTGCTGATTTCCTGTCCGTCCACCAGCACACGCCCTTGAAGTTCTCCCTGGTAAAATTGTGGAATCAGGCCGTTTACCAACCTTGTGACCGTTGTTTTTCCACACCCGCTACGGCCACAGAACAAGACACATTCCCCGTCTGCAATTTTCAGGCTGATTCCATGCAGACCGCCATGCTCCTGTCCCTCATAAGAAAATGATACATTTTCAAATTCAATCACCCGGTCACACCTCCCCGCATACATAATTCAAAAATAAAGAAAGCAACAGCAATCAACATCGCCATCCAATCTGCAATCCCGCATTTTATCTGGACAAGGCAGGTCCGGGGATTGGGATTCTCAATCCCGCGAGTAACAGAGGCAATGGAAAGCTCGTCCGCTGCTTTGGAGGCCATCATCATCAGCGGCACATAAATACACTCTACCGTCATCCCCGGATGGGAAAGGAATCCGCCCAGGGAGGGCGATACATCCCGCATCCGCATGGCGTCCTTAACAAAATGCCAGTCCTCCTGGATAGTTGGAATATAGCGCAGCATGACCGCAAATGTGATGACAAATTTTTTCGGGGCATGGATGCGGTTCATGGCAGATAAAAACTCACTGACTTTCGTTGTGGACAGGACAATCCCTGCCAGCATCCCACAAGCATAAACTTTATGGTACAGTCCAAGGAACGCAACAAACATGGTCCGTAGCGTCCCCGTCATGGCCGCCATGATCCAGACCGTCAGTACACAGACCACGGCATAAAAGCAGACCCCTTTTATGGAATATTTCCACTTTCCGCAAAGCACTCCCAATACAGCAATCAGCAGGACAAGTGCAAACTGATACGAAAGGGAAGGTGCGAACATGGAACACAGTACGCACATTAAAATAAGAAAGAGCTTGGCCCGCGGGTCAAGCCAAAGCCCTTTCTTGACGGTGTTACCCATCATGCTGTAATACCTGCTTTTTCAAACTGCTTCTTCAGCATTTTGCAGCCCACAAATGCACTGATAGAAGCTGTTACAAGGAGAGCGGCAAACATGGCGATAAAGATTCCCGCGTTTGCGGTCGCCTGCATGGTGTCGATATAGCTTTGCTCGGTTCCATTTCCCAACATGGTCTGTGCCCAGCCCTGGGGATCAGCGAAGAAAACAAGGTACGACCCTGTTCCGCCCAGGGAGAAAAGGATATAGGACAGGCTGTTGATTTTCTTGCTCTTGTACTGCTTTGTACCGGCGACAAAATCCGCTACGACGGCCATAATGAGATAGCCCAGCGCAAACGCCCAGTGCATACCGGTGACAAACCAGATGATGGCCATTATAACGCCCATGATCGTGATACTCCAGCGCTTATGTACTTTTGCGATCATCAGCAGATAAACCGGCCCGGCAAGCAGAGCACTCCCGGCGGGCATGAAAAAGGTCAGCATCGGGTTGGTAGCAAAAAAGACGCCACCCACCATGATGAATACGAACAAAAGTGCGGTGAAAATCCCTGTTGTTACTAAGTCCTTGACGGACAATCCTGCCTTTGCATTTACTTGATTACTCATATTTTTTCCTCCTGCTTCAAGAACGGTTGACCTACCGCCTGAAATCTGTTATATTATGATTAGTCTCTGCTAACCACGGTCTATATGATACTAACTTTCCGGGCGGTCTGCAATACGTTCCGGGCATCTTCGCCCTTTCATTGCAAAGTTCCGTCCAATCGTTTCAAAGGAGGCCGTCATTTGAACAATAGCATTATTGCGGATTACTATGAGCCGCTTTTAACAGATAACCATTTTATCCCGGTAGATAGCAATAACCGCTTCAATTCTGCCGGACAATGCTGGCGGTTATCGCCTGAATTTGGGGAAGGCCTTTACTGGGTCTATGCGAAAAAAGACCTGTACGACATTAAAATCCACGATTTTTATTTTCACGAAGATTTCTTCATGGAATTTAACCTGCCAGAAGCCTTAAGCATTACCCAGTATGAATCTATCTCCGGGGAGGAATTAAATCCCTATCGGCGGATGTCTGCCGGATGTATTAAAGCCTTTATCGGCGGTTATAAGCCATACAAGGCGCTGATCCACAAAAAAATCCCCATCCGTTCCATCGGTATCGAAGTCATGCCGGCATACTATGAGGATTATCTCCAAAAGCAATATCCAGGGGATTATATCAGCCCGCTTGCAGCTTTCCGGCAGATCGATCAGACAACAGATTTCCCAGCTATGGCTAAATTGCTCCATGAAGTAAAGGTCTACCGTGGGGATGGGATTGCCGCAGGATTATTCTATGAAGCGAAAGTAGCCGAGGCCGTATCTCTTGTCGTGGAAGAACAGAAAAAAATTCTGTCCCGTAAAGAGAAACGTTTGTCCGAGCAGGATGTGGCGCAACTGAAAAATGTGATTGCTTATCTCAATGACCACTATGCTTTTGATATTCCATTAGAACGTCTTGCAAAAATCGCCTGTATGGGAACCACTAAGCTGAAAACATCTTTTAAGCAGCTGCAAGGCTGCACGATCACAGAGTACATTCAACAGCGCCGCATGAGCCAGGCAGAGCATTTGCTGATCGATACGGATTTCACAATGGGACAGATTGCGGAAATGATCGGTTACTCTACTTCTAGCCGGTTTGCGGAATTATTTCGCAAGAGTACAGGCCTCCTGCCGATTGAATATCGGAAAATGGCTCAGCAAAAATAAATTCACAATGTAATGCCACGACAGATCACTCTACAACGGAGTTTCAGTCGTGGCATTTTTCTGCTTTTCTTTACGGATATAGCCATTTTCCCCTTTTCAAATTGTAGTATTAGTAGAGAGAAAAATAGAAGGTAAGGCTTGATAACAAGCACAGCAAGCGAGTACCCGCTTGCGATTTTTCGTATTTTCAGATCTCTTGACCGAAAATGAAAAATGTTTGTTGAGATAATCTCAAACTCTTATGAAGAATGGAGGCAGCGCATGGCGAACCGGAAACGGAATATCCAGATGAATTTTTATGTCACAGAGAATAAAAAACGGCTCATAGATGAGCGGATAAAACTGCTAGCCTCCCTACTGCATTCAATATCATTCTCGTTTGGCAACGAACTAAAAGCTGAAATCTGCAATTCATCCTCATAGTTCAATTAGTAGCCGGAAACGCCATAATCATGGAGCAACCATGTTATCAAAAAGGAATCGGCATAATCAGTCCTATTCTCAAGCACAATAAGGTTATTCCTTTGTGCAAATCGGAACGATA
>OHCL01000489.1_pt1 | contig 13641 bp, 14 predicted proteins | sample 1577591 | NCBI WGS metagenome assembly OHCL01 (sample SAMEA3879549, study PRJEB24766) | human gut metagenome | biome: human-associated habitat; feature: feces | place: USA | collected 1985/1987
TTTACGGTCGTGGTGGATTCCAGCCATGTCTCATCCGAGTCAGGCGTTCCGACCATCGTGGTCTCAGTAACACTGCCCGTGAGCTTGTTAGTCTTGATTCCAGCGTGGATAGAAGCCGAATCGGTGAAATACGCCAGACTGCCAACCATCGCACAGCTCATTGCAATAAGCAACGCAAGAACCGGCAAGATGAATTTCTTTACGGATTTTGCCATAAAATCATTTCTCCTTTACTACAGAATTTTGCAAAATAAAAACGACCCTCATGCTTTAACACAAGGGCCGTTTTGACAAGGTGCGTGCCCTGTCCAAGGAACTGGACCTACCCATCGCCTGTATGCTGGACACCAAGGGCCCCGAGATTCGCCTGGGTGAGTTCAAGAACGGCGTCGAGAAGCTCGTCACCGGCCAGAAATTCACCCTGACCTCCCGCAATGTGGAGGGCACGAATGAAATCTGCTCCGTTACCTACAAGGATCTGCCCCGCGATGTCAAGGCCGGCGGCCGCATCATGCTGGATGACGGCCTAATCGAACTGCGCATCGATGAAGTCGGCGACACCGATATCAACTGCACTGTCTGTAATGACGGTACCATCAAGACCAAGAAGGGTGTCAATGTCCCCGGCGTACACCTGACTATGCCGTATATGAGCCAGCGCGATACCAGAGATATCCTGTTTGGCATCGAGCAGGGCTTTGACCTGATTTCCGCCAGCTTCGCCCGCAACGCCCAGGACATTATGGAGATTCGCCACATTCTGGACGAGCACAACTCCAAAATCCGCATCATTGCCAAGATCGAGAACCAGGAAGGCATTGACAACATTGACGAGATTCTGACTGTGGCTGACGGCATCATGGTCGCCCGCGGCGATATGGGCGTGGAGATCGATTTTGCTGAGATTCCTGCCATTCAGAAGCACTTGATCGACCGCGCCATGAGCGCCGGTAAAATCTGCATCACCGCTACCCAGATGCTGGATTCCATGATCGTCAACCCCCGTCCGACCCGTGCCGAGATCACCGACGTTGCCAATGCCATTTACGATGGTACGACCGCTATCATGCTTTCCGGAGAAAGCGCTGCCGGTCTGTACCCGGTTGAAGCGGTTAAGACCATGGCGCGTATTGCGGAGCGTACCGAGCAGGATATCAACTACCGCTGCAGAATTCAGAAGCAGCAGCTTACCGACGACAGAACACTGGACATTACCACTGCTATTTCCTATGCAACCTGTACAGTAGCCATGGACCTGAATGCGGCAGCTATTATCACCGTTACCATGTCCGGTTTTACGGCAAACATGATTGCCCGTTACAAGCCCGGATGCCAGATTATCGGCTGTACCGTTGATAAGAAGGTTTGCAGACAGCTTAACTTATTATGGGGTGTAAACCCGGTACTCATTAAAAAGGAAAACACAACGGATTCCTTATTTGAAGAAGCTGTATTCAAGAGTAAGCAGGCGGGTCTGGTAAAGCCGGGTGACACGGTTGTCATTACAGCCGGTGTGCCACTGGGCATTGCTGGCAAGACGGATATGATTCATGTAGTGGAAGTAGTATAAAAACACACGGAACGGGCGGAGCAATGGGTAAAATCTTTTATATTATGGGGAAAAGTTCGACCGGAAAGGATACGATTTACAAAAGGCTGCTGGATGACAGCAGCCTGCATCTGAAGAGTATTGTTTCATATACAACACGGCCGATAAGGGTGAATGAAACGGACGGTGTGGAGTATTATTTCACGGATGAGGACGGGTTTGCTGGACTTATGGCAAGTGGAAAAGTAGTGGAGCACCGGGAGTATCGCACCGTTCACGGGTTGTGGCGTTATTTTACGGTGGATGACGGACAGGCGGATAACGGGGAAAGCAATTATATTTCCATTGGCACCATCGAGTCCTTCCTACATATTCGGAATTATTTTGGTGGGGATAAGGTAAAACCTGTACTTATTACACTTGACGACGGCGAACGGCTGCAGCGGGCGCTTGACAGGGAACGGAAGCAGGATGAGCCGAAGTATGAAGAAATGTGCCGGCGTTTTTTAGCGGATGCAGTAGATTTTTCCGAAGAAAAAATAAAGGATGCCCGCATAGAGCGTACTTTTGTAAACGATGATTTGGAACGCTGCATTAAGGAAATTGCAGATTACATCAGAACCGAAGGGGGAGTGATGTATGGAGATTAAAGTAGACCGTACGGGACAGGTACAGCAGACACAGCCTGCAAAGGATGTGCAGCAGAGTGACGGCACTTTCAAATTTACACTGGCAAGCCGGATTGAAGAGTCGGAGCTGCAGACAAGAATACAATCTCTCATGGAAGAAATTACCATGCAGGGTGACCGTTTATATAAGAAGAGAGACATACGGGATATGAAACGATATCGTGGTCTGATTAAGGATTTCTTAAACGAGGTTGTTTACAGGTCCCATTCTTTTTCCAGAGAGAATTTTCTGGATAAACGGGGACGGCACAGAGTATACGGTATTATCCGGCTGATTGATGAAAATCTGGACGAGCTTGCACAGGAGCTGGTGAAGGACGAGCAGGACAACCTTGCCATTTTGAATAAAATAGGAGAAATCAAGGGGCTTCTGCTGGATATTTTCACCTGAGGTTAAGCAGAACAAAAGAAAGGACGGGGAAGTATGGCAAATTTTAAGGATATTATTGGACAGGAGCAGATTAAAGAGCACTTGCAGATGGCTCTTTCGTCGGGAAAAATTTCCCATGCGTATATTATCAACGGTGAGAGGTTTGCGGGAAAAGAATTTATTGCCAAGATTTTTGCCATGGCACTGCAGTGTGAAAAGGGCGGAACAGAGCCTTGCGGCGAGTGTCATTCCTGTAAGCAGGCGCTTTCGGACAACCATCCCGACATCATCCGTGTGACCCATGAAAAGCCCAATTCCATCGGTGTGGATGATATCCGTACCCAGATTAACGGGGACATTGCCATTAAACCGTACAGCGGTCCCAGAAAGATATATATTGTAAATGAAGCGGAAAAGATGACGGTTCAGGCGCAGAATGCTCTGTTGAAAACACTGGAAGAACCGCCCGCTTATGCTGTAATTATTCTGCTGACCACCAATGTGAATGCCATGCTGCAGACGATTTTAAGCCGCTGCGTGGTACTGAACATGAAGCCGGTTCCGGGAGAACTGATTAAGAATTATCTGATGAAGGAAATGCAGATCCCCGATTATAAGGCGGAGGTCTGCGTAGCGTTTGCCAGAGGAAACGTGGGCAAAGCAAGACAGCTTGCCATGAGCGAAGATTTTGATAAGGTGAAAGAGGAAGCGCTTTCCCTTTTGAAGTACATTCAGGAAATGGATGTCAATGAAATGGTGGCTGCCATTAAGAAAATCAATGAATACAAGATGGATGTGAACGACTACCTGGATATTCTGTCCATCTGGTACCGGGATGTGCTTCTGTTTAAGGCGACCAACGACGCCAATCACCTGGTATTCCGGGAAGAAATTCAGAATATCAAGAAAGTAGCGGGCAGAACCTCCTACGAAGGAATTGAGAAGGTTATCAAAGCCCTGGAAAAAGCTAAGAAGCGTCTGGAGGCAAATGTCAACTTTGACCTGACCATGGAACTGCTGCTGCTTGACATGAAGGAAAACGGTTAGTATTATATTCTAAGACGGCTTTGTGCCGTTTTGTAGAAAGTGAGGTTTATAGATGGTAAAAGTTATAGGTGTGAGATTTCGTACAGCGGGTAAAATTTATTTTTTTGACCCTCTGCAGTTTGAGATAGAGAGAGGCGGTCATGTAATTGTGGAAACCGCCAGAGGTATTGAATTCGGTACGGTAGTAAGTGCACCGAGAGAAGTAGAGGACGACAAGGTAATACAGCCCTTAAAGCCGGTGCTCCGTATTGCCACCCAGAAGGATATTGAGCAGGAAGCGGACAACAAGCGTAAGGAAAAGGAAGCGTTCCGCATCTGCCTTGAAAAAATCAAGAAGCACGGTCTGGAAATGAAGCTGATTGATGCGGAATATACTTTCGACAACAATAAGGTTTTATTCTACTTTACTGCGGACGGCCGTATCGATTTCCGTGAGCTGGTAAAGGATTTGGCAAGCGTTTTCAAAACCAGAATAGAGCTGCGCCAGATTGGTGTGCGTGACGAGACCAAGATTGTGGGCGGTATCGGCATTTGCGGCAGACCGTTGTGTTGTCATACCCATTTATCGGAGTTTATTCCTGTTTCCATTAAAATGGCGAAGGAGCAGAACCTTTCCTTAAATCCTACCAAGATTTCCGGTGTATGCGGCAGACTGATGTGCTGCTTAAAGCATGAGGAAGATACTTATGAAGAGCTGAACCGCAAGCTTCCCAACGTGGGGGATTTTGTTACAGCGGATGACGGCACCAAGGGAGAAGTGCAGAGTGTCAACGTGCTTCGCCAGCTTGTTAAGGTGATTGTGGATGTAAATGATGAGAAGGAAGTCCGTGAATATAAGGTAGAGGAGCTTCAGTTTAAGAGAAAGCACGGTAAGAAGGAGAAATTGGACCTTTCTGCCGAAGAGTTAAAGGAACTGGAGAAGCTTGAGGAGGAAGAAATCAAGGAAACCGCTGAGGAGAATGCGGAGCTGGAAGACAGAGACGGTGGAAAGAGCGACAACCGCCGTGACAGGAGAAACGGACAGAACAGAGGATCCCGCAAGGACAACCGGAACCGTCAGGAAAACGGCAGGGGCGACAGAAGCGAACGTGCGGAGAGAGCCGACAGAGGTGACAGAGCGGAGCACGCAGAAAGAACCGACAGAGGCGACAGAGCGGAGCGCGCAGAAAGAACCGACAGAGGTGACAGAGCAGAGCGTCCGGAACGCACTGAGCGCTTTGAGAGACGTGGCGAACGCCCGGACAGAAGAGAACGACAGGACAGGGATTTTTTCAATAAGCCGGGTCAGGACAGGGGCAGCAGACCGCAGAAGGCGGACAGAAACAGCCGTCCCGAGAATGAAAGACCGCAGAATAACAAGAGTGACGACTTCAAGAAACAGCAGAAGTTCTATAGAAACCGTACTTTTAACAGAAATGGAAAGAAAGATGGAAGACAAAACGACAACAGTCATTCTGAAGGATAAGGAGCGTCTGGATACCCTGCAGCGAAACGGGTATCAGATTATACAGAACCCGGAGAAGTTCTGTTTCGGTATGGATGCGGTGCTGTTATCCGGTTTTGTGAAGGTAAAGCCCGGTGCGACGGTGCTGGACCTTGGCACCGGAACCGGTATTATTCCGATTTTACTGGAGGCAAAAACAAAAGCTTCTCATCTGACCGGACTGGAAATCCAGGAGGAAAGCGCCGATATGGCAAGACGGAGTGTGGCGTTAAACGGTCTTTCTTCCAAAATTGATATAGTGACCGGTGATATCAAGGAAGCAGGCAGTCTTTTTAAGGCTGCTTCTTTTGATGTGGTTACTTCTAATCCGCCGTATATGATAGAAGAACACGGCCTGCAGAATCCAGATGCACCCAAGGCTATTGCACGGCATGAAATTTTGTGTACGCTTAAGGATGTGGTTGGGCAGGGAGCGCATGTGCTGAAGCCCGGCGGCCATTTTTTCATGGTGCACAGACCCTTCCGGCTGGCGGAAATTTTTGCCGTGATGCAGGAATATAAAATAGAACCCAAGAGAATGAAGATAGTGTACCCTTATGTGGATAAGGAGCCGAACATGGTTCTTATAGAGGGGATAAAAGGAGCAAAACCGCGCATGACGGTGGAAAGTCCGCTGATTGTTTATGAAAAGCCCGGTGTGTATACACGCGAAATTTACGATATATACGGGTATTAAGGATAAGACAGAAAGGTTTGGAAATTATGGCTGGAATGCTTTATTTATGTGCAACACCCATCGGCAATCTGGGAGATATGACGCCCAGAGTCATAGAGACACTGCAAAATGTGGATGTGATTGCGGCAGAGGACACCAGAAACAGCATAAAACTGCTGTCTGCGTTTGATATTCATACGCCCATGACCAGTTATCACGAATACAATAAGGTGGAAAAAGCGGACCAGCTTATCGTACAGATGCAGGCAGGAAAAAATATTGCGCTCATTACGGATGCCGGAACGCCTGCTATTTCCGACCCCGGAGAGGTTCTGGTGCAGAAATGCCAGGAGGCGGGAATTAACGTTACCAGTCTGCCGGGACCGGCTGCGTGCATTACGGCGCTGACTTTGTCGGGGCTGCCTACCAGACGTTTCTGCTTTGAGGGTTTTTTGCCTGCGGATAAAAAGGAGAGGAAGGAAATCCTGGCGGAATTGGCGGAAGAAAGCCGTACCATGATATTGTACGAAGCTCCCCACCATCTGGTAAAGACACTGACAGACCTGTCAGAAACATTGGGAAACCGTAAAATCACGCTTTGCAGGGAACTGACAAAGAAGTTTGAAACGATTTTACCTACAACCATAGCGGAAGCGCTTCAAAAGTATGAGACAGAGGACCCGCGCGGCGAATATGTGCTTGTGATTGCGGGAAAAAGCCGGGAAGAAAAGAAGCGGGAGCAGATTGCGGCATGGGAAGACATGAGCATTGAGGAGCATATGGCTTACTACGAAAAGACCGGAATGGACTCCAAGTCAGCCATGAAGCAGGTGGCGAAGGACCGCGGCGTAGGAAAGAGGGAGATTTACGATTACCTGCATAAGGGCTGAATGTATGCGCTGAATAGAAGACTGAATAAAAGCGGATGAGAAGACCGATGCAAATAAAACGAAACCTGCAGCAGGATGCGCGGCAGGGAACGAGGAAGGACAGAGAAAAGATGCAGACAAGCTGTGATACCTGTGCAAATTATGAATACGATGATGACGAAGAGTACTATACCTGTGCCATCAATCTGGATGAGGACGAGATGTACCGTTTTTTGAGCGGTAGCAAATTTGAGTGTCCTTACTATACAAATGGGGACGAGTATGCGGTGGTACGTCATCAGATGTAGAAAACAGAAGGAACGCAAATGAAAGAAAACCGGTTGCAGCATATTACTGTAGCCGGTTTTCTTATTTGGATGTATTTACTATTGAATAAGAAGTCTGTTATTTCTGAAGCATTTTGTCGAAGCGTTCCATAGCTTCAATGGTATTTTCCTTGGTGCCAAAGGCCGTCAGGCGGAAGAAGTATTTGCCGTTGTCACCGAAACCGGCGCCGGGAGTACCGACTACCTGGATGTTGTTTAACATATAATCGAAGAATTCCCAGGATTCCATTCCCATAGGACATTCAAACCATACATAGGGAGAGTTGATACCGCCGAAGTAGCGGATGTTGTTCTTTTCCATGCAGTCTGCGATGATGCGGGCATTTTCCTGATAATAAGCGATATTGGCACGGCACTGTGCCATACCTTCCTTGGAGAATACCTCTGCGGCGCCCTTCTGTACGATATAGGAAACACCGTTGAATTTGGTGGTCTGTCTGCGGTTCCACATAGCGTTTAAGGACATCTCCGTGCCGTTTGATGCGGTAAATTTCAAATCCTTGGGAACGATGGTGTAGCCGCAGCGGGTGCCGGTAAAGCCTGCGGTTTTACTTAAGGAACAGAATTCGATAGCACATTTTTTGGCTCCTTCAATTGCAAAAATGCTGCGGGGAAGGGTCTTATCGGTAATAAAGCATTCATATGCGGAGTCGTACAGGATGATGGCATCGTTGGCAAGTGCGTAGTCAACCCATACCTTTAACTGCTCTTTGTTGTAAGCGGCGCCGGTGGGGTTGTTGGGGGAGCAGATGTAAATGATGTCTGCATGCTGTGCGGGATCCGGCATGGGCAGGAAGTTGTTTTCCGCATTGGCGCTGATGTAGGTAATGTTTCTGCCGTTCATGATGTTGGTGTCCACGTAAACGGGATAAACCGGGTCGGGAATTAAAATGACATTGTCCTGTGCAAACAAATCGGTAATGTTGCCGGTATCGCTCTTGGCACCGTCGGAGATAAATACTTCGCCGGCATCAATGGAAACGCCGTTTTCCGCATAATAGTTTACAACGGCATTGCGCAGGAAATCATAACCCTGTTCGGGACCGTAGCCTTTGAAGGTAGCGGCATTGCCCTGGGCATCCACACCCTCGTGAAGGGCTTTGATGACGCTGCTGCCGATGGGGCGGGTTACATCACCGATGCCGAGGCGGATAATTTTCTTGTCGGGATTTTTTTCCTGATAAGCCGCTACACGGTGTGCAATCTCGGAAAACAGGTAGCTCTGCTTCAGGTTTAAGTAGTTTTCGTTTAACTTAGGCATGTTTTATTCCTCCATTTATAATAATGTAATCATGTGCTCCACTAATTTTGCGGAATGCTTTGCTGCCTCTCTTTCAAAAGTGGGGTAATCCATTTCTGCGCTGTCATCCGCCTTGTCGGAAATGGCACGGATGATGACAAAGGGAATTTTATTTAAGTAAGCGCTGTGCGCAATGGCAGCGCCTTCCATTTCGGTGCAGTCGCCCTGAAAATCCGCAATCAGGGTTTCTTTTTTTGCTTTGTCGGAAATAAACTGGTCACCGCTTAAAATACGGCCGACCTCTACGTGAATATCGGGATTGACTTCTTTGCAGGAAGATACGGCGGCTTCAATCATGGCTTTGTCTGCCTTGAATTCACGGCAGCCCATCTGGGGAACTTCGCCCAACTGATAGCCGAAAATTCTGACATCCACGTCATGATATAGTGCATCCCTGGAAATAAGGATATCGCCGATATCTAATTTGGCATTTAAGGAACCTGCCACACCGGTATTGATGATGTGGGTTACCTGAAAAACATCCGCTAAAATCTGTGCGCAGAGTCCGGCATTTACTTTGCCGATGCCGGAGCGGACAATGACGACATCCACACCCTTTAAGGTGCCGGTGTAAAATTCCATGCCGGCTTTGTCTACGATACGGCTGATCTGCATTTCGCCCTTCAGGTGCTCAACCTCTAAGTCCATGGCACCGATAATTCCAATTCTTTTCATGTGGTAAATTCCTTTCTATGGTTATTCCGGGTATACAAGACGGCTGTTGTCAATCTTGTAAAGTACGTTGTCAAGAAAGCGTCCGGACAGGAAATTTGCCATGGGCAGGTTCATATCCAGGTAGTTGCCGCAGTCCTTGGGAGAGGCACCGGGTACTTCGCCTTTATAGTCTCTCATGAATTCAAACATTTCAATCATAAGGGGAACGATATCGGATGATTTGTAATCCCCGGCAAGCAGCAGGTAAAAACCGGTGCGACAGCCCATGGGACCGAAATAAATGGTTTTGTCCTTATAGCTTTTATGGTTTCTAAGAAAGGTGGCTGCCAGATGCTCGATGGTGTGAACTTCCGCTGTATTCATGACGGGCTCTTCGTTGGGGCTGGTCATACGGATGTCAAAGGTGGTGATGGTTTCCACACCGACTTTATCCTTACGGGACACATAAACACCGGGCTGCAGCTTTATATGGTCAATCGTGAAACTCGCAATTTTTTCCATTTTGCGTCCTCCGTTCAGTAGTAATATCCAAACTTTAGAATAGAGGATTTATGCGTAAAAGTCAAATCCTGTTTGCGGTTTTTGGCAGGTTTTCAAATACACTTGTGAAAAAGGCGGAAATGGCTTACAATGGATAATAGAAATGAGGTATAAAATGCGTAAGATAAGTAAAAGTCAAAATAGTAAGGACCTGACGACGGGGCCGATTGGAAGGGGGCTGCTTGCATTTGCAATCCCGCTTTTTTTAGGCCAACTTTTGCAGCAGCTTTATAATGTGGCGGATGCCTGGGTTGTAGGAAATTTTGCCAACAACAACGCCTTTGCGGCGGTCAGCTCCACGGGCAGCATGATTTTCCTGATTATCGGTTTTTTCAGTGGCGTGGCTACCGGCGGCGGGGTGGTGATTTCCAAATATTTCGGCGCTAAGAATATGGATGCTGTAGATAAGGCGGTGCACACCAATTTCCTGTTCGGCATCATTGCTTCGGTGGTTGCAACCGTACTTGGACTGCTTTTGGCTCCCTGGCTGCTCCGGGTCATGAAGACACCGGAAGAGGTTATGCCGGATGCCCTGATGTATCTGCAGATTTATTTCGGCGGCGTTTCTACTATTATTATGTATAACATCGGCATGGCAATCATGCGGGCTCTGGGCGACAGCATCCACCCGCTATATTATCTGATGCTTTCTTCTGTTCTGAATGTGGTGCTGGATCTGCTTTTTGTGGCAAAACTCGGCTACGGCGTGGCAGGCGCCGGTGTGGCAACCGTAATTTCCCAAGGTGTCAGTGCCGTTCTGTGTATTATAAAAATGTGCCGTATGCAGGATGTGGGCAGATTGAGATGGAGATCCATCCGGTATTATCCGGACTTCATGGGTGAGGTTATTGTGCAGGGGCTTCCCAACGGCATCCAGAATTCGGTTATCAGTATCGGCAATATGGTGGTGCAGACCAACATTAACTCTTTCGGCTCCTATGCTATGTCCGGAGTGGGCGCTTACAGTAAAATCGAGGGCTTTGCGTTCCTGCCGATTACCAGCATGTCCATTTCCCTGCCCACCTTTATCAGTCAGAACCTTGGGGCAAAAAAATACGACAGAGCCAAGAAGGGCGCGGCATTTGGTATTATATCCGGGGTAGCTCTGGCGGAAGTGATTGGTCTTATTGTTTACATATGGGCACCGCAGCTTCTCCGTTTCTTTGTGAACGTGAAGGAAGCTATTACCATCGGACAGGGACATGCCCGGATTATCTGTCTGTTCTTCGGACTGCTGGCATTTTCCCACTGTGCGGCGGGTGTGCTGCGCGGCTGCGGCAAATCCATTGTGCCCATGATTACCATGCTGGCATTCTGGTGCGGCGTCAGAATTATCTATGTGACCACGACCCTGCATATTGTCCCTAAATTCTCCGTAATTTCTTGGGCATACCCGCTGACCTGGTCGCTGAGTTCCATAGTATTTGCTTTGTTCCTGGTAAAATCCGACTGGGTACATGCTTTTGAAAAACAGACAAAGCATGTGTAAGCGGGGCAGCTTACGGAGTTTTATTGCTGTAAAATGACATAAAAGAATAAGGAAGGATTGGAGTCATTATGTTATATATTATGAGACACGGAAAAACGGATTGGAATGCCGTGCACAGGCTGCAGGGCAGTGAGGACATTCCTTTGAATGACGAGGGCAGGAAGATGGCTGCGGAAGCACGGGAAAAGTACAAGGACCTTTCCTTTGATATCTGCTTCTGTTCTCCGTTGCAGAGGGCACGGGAAACAGCGGAAATTTTTCTGGCGGGACGGAATACACCCATTCAGGTAGACGATAGACTGCGGGAAATGAGCTTCGGAAGCTTCGAGGGCATGGAGGGAGTGCTGGAGAACCCGGATTGTCCGGTTTACGGGCTGTTTCATGACCCGGCGCACTATAAAGCAACTGGCGGAGCGGAAAGCCTGTCAGAGCTTTTTGCAAGAAGCGGTTCTTTTATCAAGGAGGTGCTGACACCGGAGTTTGTGCAGGAGAAAAATGTCCTTCTGGTGGCGCACGGCGGTCTGAACTGCAGCATCATTGCACAGTATGAGAGCACTCCGCTTGCGGATTTCTGGAAAAACCTGCAGGGCAACTGCGAAGTGAAGCGGCTGGTGTAAACACAAAGAGCTATGATACTTTTTGGTATCATAGCTCTTTTCTTTTTACTTATGATTGCGATTAGCTGCCGGGTACATTATTTGCCGGGTGCATACTCAAAGGTAATGGAAAGGGTTTCCATATGGGTCAGGTCTGCATTGTCAACGATAACCGGAGAGATGCCGGTGGTGTCGCCATCCGGGGTACGTGCATCGCCCGGAACCTGTGTAACCCATTCGTTGTAAAGGTTTACACGGGTACATCTTGCATCGTCGGATGTGGTGTAAGGCTTTGCTGTCAGGGTATAAGGCTCGCCGTTTACCAGTACTTCGGTAATGTTTACCGTATAGCCGGGATAGAGAAGCTCACCGTTGCCGATAGCCAGTGCGGAGAATGCCATACCGTTTGCATAGCCGCCCGGAACACCGGTAAAGTCAAGGGATACGGTGTAGGTGCCTTCGCCGGTGATTTCCACATCGGTAGCAACCAGACCGTCTGTTTTGGCGCCGGGGTCGTATACGTCGCCGACACTGTACATAACATTCCAGTCGCTGCTGTTAATCATAATCCATGCAACGGAAGTGGAGTCATCCAGATCAATGGCACCGTCATCAAAGGCAGCAGGCGCATCCGCATATGCCTGGTCCATTTCCGCTTTAATCTTGTCAGGTCTTGCTGCTTTTTCCTCATCGGTCATGGCAGCTTCGTTTGCGTAAGCTCTTTCTTTATATAGAGCGGCAATTTCATCGTCGATAATCTTGCAGTCCTGTCTGTTGTATAAGTTGTTGCAGTCCCAGAGAAGAGGACAGAAATTATAAAGGTCGCAGTTGTCTAAGAAATTCTTGTAGTACAGGGCGGCATTCTTTTTCAGGGTGCCGTCGCTCTTTACCAGTACACCGTACTCACCGATGATGACGCCGTAGCCCTGGTCGGTAAATTTGGTCAGGGATTCTAGCAGGCTGTTCATTTCGCCGTAGTTTCTTTTGGTGCCCCACAGGGAAAGGCTTTCGTTGCCGCAATAGCCCCAGGGTGTGTAGTAGTGAACGGAAAGGATCAGCTTGTTTACTTCGTTTGCAGGGTCTGTAGGCATGATGTAACGGTCGTCGGTGGTCATGTCCACGTCGGTGTTATAACCGGCAATTAACAGGAAACGGGATTCGTTGTTTCCGCCGGTGCCGCGCACGATGTCTACGAATTTCTGGTTGATTTTCAGTGTCATTTCGTAGCATTCATCTGCGGAAAGTGTGCCGGAGTCGGCAGCTACGTCAGTATCGTTTAGACGGTTGCCCAGCTCTTCGTTGGCGGACTCAAAAATCAGATAATCGGAATATTCTTTGTATCTTTCGGCAATCTGTGTCCACATGGAGGTGTATAGATCCCAGGCTTTCTGTCTGGTTTCCTCGGATGCGGAACCGAACATGCCCCACCAGCTTCCGTCCCAATGGTCGTTTATGACAACATACATGTTTTCGTTGAGGGCGTAGTTGATGATTTCTTCCACACGGTTTAAGTAATCCTCGCGGATGGTGTAATCCCCGCTTTCGTAATCCATGGCATTTGTCCATGCAACAGGAATACGAAGGGTGTCAAAACCGGCGTTTTTCATACCGGTAATCATCTCCTGTGTGGTAACTGGCTGACTCCAGAAGGTTTCATAGCTGGAAACCGGAGCTTCGGTACCTAAAGAGATGCGTCCGTAAGCTTCCATGGTGTTTCCTAAGTTGATACCGTTGCCCATAAGAACGGTGAGTTCGGATGCACTTAAATCCTTGCGCATATAGCCGTTGTCCATGGTTTCAATGCCGTTGGCAGATGTATGTAAAACCCGTTTCTTCTCCTTTGCGGAGCCTTCTGCGAAAGGTCCTACCTTCAGCACCATTAAGATCATGATTACCAAAGCAATCAGGGCAATGCCGGCTACTGCAAAAAGTACAACCGGCAGAGCGTTTCTTTTTTTCTTTTCCATAGAATGTGTAATCCTCCTTTACAATCCCGGTAAGTTTATAAAAT
>OHCL01000491.1_pt1 | contig 13554 bp, 10 predicted proteins | sample 1577591 | NCBI WGS metagenome assembly OHCL01 (sample SAMEA3879549, study PRJEB24766) | human gut metagenome | biome: human-associated habitat; feature: feces | place: USA | collected 1985/1987
CCTACAGTTGTCTTGAAGAAGGAGCGTAGCGGGCTACGTGACTGATGAAAGGCAGATGTAGGGGCAAAAGAATACGGTAAGGCAATATCAGACAGGTTCTCCCCTGCATGGATACTATAAAATAATTTTGAACACCTACTTACCATTACTTAGTTGCTATCCCATTATTTTCTTGCCGAAAGTACCCATGGAACGAACCAAGTATACCAAGACAAAAGAAGCAAGCAGAACTAAGATGTTTTCAAAGAAGACTTTGAGAAGGACCGGCATCTCGCATGATTTGAATAACAGGAAAACAGGTCCGACAAAGAAGTAGTGACACATCCAGATGCCAAATGTGCAGATGGAGAATTGACTGATGAACCGATTGACCCTCTTGTTTGTAAAGCGTATGTCCTTGCAGATTAAGAAGACTGCAAAACTCATAAGTGCCACATTGGGACTGCAATACGTGAAGAACAACTCAACCATGGCTTCCGACTGTCCCTCTACTGCCGTAGCATTCTTGAAGCCGATGAGCGTAACGGCATAACCTATGGCAAAGGCTATGGCTGCCAATGCATATTTCGAAACTTTCGACATTTGCAGTGGGTATTTAACCAAATGGTATCCCAGCAACATGTAGCCGCTGAAACCTGCAAAATAATAGAATAGCCCAAACTCGTTCCATGAACATTCGCCAAATAGATTCTCTGTGAGATAATTCCTCAAATAGGGAACAAACAACGATACAGCCCATATGGCAAGGAAGATGCGCTGTGAACGTTTGTCCGACTTCTCCACCCAAGCGGAGAACACTGGGATATAAAGGTAAATGCCAATGAGCAAGTATATATACCACATCTGAACGGCAAAAGCCGAGAAGTTAAATGGTATCATAAGGATGTTTCGCAGGGCATCGTCAAACGCCTGCGAGGTGTCGGCCCACTTAAAGAACACATGGATAGTCTCTGGCTCGCAGTTCAACAGTCCAGTAAACCAAGGGAACAGGTTGTAGAGCACCGACCATACAAGGAATGGAATGAGAACTCTTGATATTCGTTTTTTGTAGAAACTGCCCATGTCCATTTTTGTGGGAAGCAGCAGAATTCCGGTTACCATCATAAACAGTGGTATTGCTGGGCGTGTGAAAGAATTGTAAACACTGCCCCAAAGATTATACCACGGCAGTGCGCGTTCAGCAGGGGTCACATTGTCCACACAATGGTTTGCCACCATTAGAAATATGGCGATGACTTTCAGAAAGTCCAAATACATGATTCGTTGTTTTGCTGTTACTGTTTCCATATTCTTCGGCTTGATTGTTTTGTTTAATAGAATAGTTTACAGGGTTTTACAAACATAACTGAGCCCACTTAAAAAAATAGGCTCCAGTTACTATATAGAGTTTTCTTTGTGTTAATTGGCTTCTCCAAAATCGAAGTTGCCCTTGTCAATACCCTCGAAGACAAACACCGATGACTTTGGCATTGATATGGTTATATCCTTGTCGATGTCCACAGCCTTGCCTACAGGCAGACCACTTATGCCACCCTTGCCTATGTGCTGGTCGGCGAATGAGCTGCGCAGTTTGACTGAAGTCTTGATGTACGAGGGAATGTCAAACACCTTGCGCAAGGTAGTTGTGAGAGTCTGTTCGGCAATGTCTGGATTGCGCAGAGTGAGCACTATTTTCTTGCCGTTCCATGCAGCCCAACCATAGATATTGGCTTTCTTGCCATCCCAAGGATTGCCACCTACCCAATGGATGTCGGGCAGCACGTCGGCATTGCGCTCCTGCCAATCCATACATATAGCAAGTTCCTTCCACAGCATTCCTTTCTTGCCCTTGCGGTTCTTTATCTCGTCGAGGAGTTTGTAGTCGGTGTAAAGCTCAACCATTGACGAGCCACAACCGAAGGCGCAGCGTATCTCTCGCACAATGCCGTCATAGTCCATGGTCTTGGACACAGCGCCGAAGCGTGACAGCAACACACCGTGGGTCATCAGTGTATTGATAGGACAGATGGGTGAGCGGTCGATGAAGTTCTGGTGAACAAGACGGTCGCGATAGGTAATCCACTGCTCACGGTCGTCGCCCACTCCGATTGTGCCGTAGTCTTGCTCTTGTCGCCATATAGCATCGCTTACATGAAACCAGAACGGTGAAGCCCATGTGCCCACGGTGGTGTTGAAAAATATGTCCTTACGTTTCTTGCGCACATCGTTCTCTATGCTGATGATGGCTTCGCAGTTCTCCAATCCTGCGTCTGTCATGTCGGGGCCTACAGAAGTGAACTGAGCACTGATACCGTCATACTTGAAGAAACGGAAGTCGTACTTGTCTATCATGTCGATGGAACATTTCACGAAGTAGTCGTAGTAGGCTGGATTGCTGAGCTGCATGCCGCCACGTCCACTCCAATAGCCACGACGATACTCACCGCTTGCTCCGTATCCGCCTACAGGTCCGAGCCATGCACCAATACCTACACCCATCTCTTGTGCCATTCGGTCAACATTCTTGAAACCTTCGGGGAAGTTGGGATTGAATGTCCATGTGCCATAAGCATCCCAGCCATCATCAAAAACGAAGGCTACTGGAGCCTTGCCGTAAACATCATAGAACTTCTTCTTCCAATTGCTCACGACATCCTCGCATTGTACAGCGGTCATATTGCCAGAATAATCCCCCTTGAGATTCAACTTGTCTTCGGGATCATACTTGCCAAGATTGCCTGGAGCATTGTTACGGTCGATGTTTAGTTCATCCCATGAGTTGTAGATGGTCATAGGATGCCATGCGGCAGCACGTTCACGCTCGCTGTAGCAAAGGAATGAGCGGCGTGGCTGCCCCTCGGCAACTATACCCACAACACTGCTGACATTCCAAGTCTTGCCAGCTCTCAACGTAGTGTGGCGCACCCAGTTGCCAATCATTGGAATCACATCACGGCTATTGATAGTGGCGATGTCTGCTGAATCCACATTGTTAGTATTGACACCCATCGGTGTCTCAAGACCAGCAAAAATTTTGTCGCTGAGAAGCACGGCACCACGAGTGTTGCCTACAACAACCGGAGCTGATTTTGCCTTGCGGTTGTCAACAGCATATATCATAGGCTTGATGTTGTCCATGCGCACATCCTTGTCAGAAGAAATGTTCATCTCCGTACGAAGATAGTGTGAGCCATCACGCAAAACGGCTCGCCATTCCACCTTGATGCTACCACGTGTGAAGATAGCCTTAACACCCTTGCCGCCCAATCGTTCTGAGCCTTTGGCGGCCTTGGTGTCTGCCATGTAGGTCTCGCCATTGACGCTCACGAGCTTCATGTCGGAAGACGAGAACTCGGTGCAGTCAGCAAGACGCACGCTAAACAAATCGGTTGATGGCAACAAGTCCATAGCACTGCATCCGTCGAAGCGCAGTTTGCCATCAACTATAGAATATGATGCTTCCAACAGACTGTTTGAAAGCACAAATTTTCGGGGTTCAGCCTTCAATGCTGCCACTCCTGCTTGCTTCTGCTGTGGAAATACCACCTTTTGTGCCAAAGCAACTGTAGGAACATTGCTAAATATGCAACTCAGAAGAACCAAACCAAACGTTTTTTTAAATATTCCTTTTATATGTAAATTATTATTGTTCAACATGGTAGTAGGATATATGTTATACACTATTTGTTATAAATACGGAGCTGTGATTTCAGCAAGTTTCCTTGATTAATTTGACATACTTGCATCCAGTAGATATCCTTTTTCGAAATAATACTTACCGGCACGGAATACCATTTCGATTTCATCATTATTTCCGCTTTCCCTTAATTGTTGCACATATTTTAAAGCAGACTCTAATGTTGAAAACGGCGTATCAATCCTACCATTTGTATATGATGATTCCACAGCAGGGTCAACATATATAACCGTCTTGTACATACATAATACGGGCAAAAAGAAAGATATCAAACACACTATGAACCTTGCATATTTCATCCTTGCTAATTCAATGAAATTAATAATTGAGCCCACTTTAAAAGGGGCTCAATTATTAATGATATAAAATCATAATCTTTATCCAGGAAGACTTCAGTTAATTTATTATTATCCTTTTACCTTTCTGAGTCTGAATCACCAGCACTTCGCCTTCACGAGTTACATCACCCTTATTGCCTGATACCGTCGGCTCTCCACGTCGCATAGACGCAGGCAAAGCAATACGGCAAGTTCCGCCCTGTTCTGGATAAATGCTGATTTGCTGCACCTTGCCACCTTTTTGTTCGGCAGACACAAGGAAGGCTCCCATGGCACGCAGATTCTGGAAAGAGATGTCTTGCCATGATGCAGGAACTGCCGGGAAAATCCTGATAACTCCTGTATGGCTCTGCATCAGCATCTCTTGGATTCCTGAAGCAAAGGCAAAGTTTCCTTCGAGCGTGAACGGGCGATAGGTGAACTTTGACTTACCACTTTTTGTTTGGTCGCCATTGGCATGGAAGGTGTTAGGCAAGCAGAAGCATTCGGCAAAAGTCTTCAGTGCCTTAGCAGCCCCCTCGCCGTCAAATGCACGAGCTTTCATATTGCCATACCAACTATAGGAATAACCACACCACCAGTCTGGCCCAATATCCTTCAGGCGTTTGAGAGTTGCATTGATGATTTTTTTGGATTCCTCCCCCTGGCTGTAATCGAGCAATCCTAATGGGTGAATGGCCATGGCGTGTGAAAAGTGGCGATGCGATGCCTTATATGGGAAACCTTTGGCGAAGGTCAGAGAACCTTCTTCGTCCACATCAAAAGCTGGCAACTCGTCTCCAATCTTTTTCCAATGGGCAGCCTCGTCGTTCAGTTGCAGAGCAACAGCCATTTCGTAAGCAGCTTTGAAGGCAAACTTCATCAGGGAAAGGTCGTAGTTGGTCATGTCCGTGAACCAAGCTCTGATGCTGTTGTCGAAGATTTCTGGACTTGAGCTAATCGGCAGACGGCGAACGCCTTGTTTGTCAACCTTGGAAAGCTGTTCGAGGAAAGTCACCACATCTTTCGTAAACGGATAAGCCCGTTCTTTGAGGAAGACATTGTCGGCAGAGTATTTCCAATGCAAATAAAAATGCTGCGACAGCCAAGCGCCCACCGTTGGCGACATGGCATACTGAATCCAGCCACCCATCGGTTCGCCAGTCAATGTGCAAACGCCTGGAACATTCATACCATCGCACTCAAAGTACTGCTTCGTGTATTTTTTATAAACCTCACGTTGGTTCCAAAGCGTGTTCAGATACCCCATCTCTTCCTGCAAATGGTTGCCCATATAAGCAGGCCAATAGCTTAACTGAGTATTTAGGTCGTGATGATAATCGCCCTTCCATGGTGGAAGTTTACCATTGTCGGCAGTCCATACAGCCTGCAGAGAGATTGGTGAAGAGTTTTCACGGGAAGCCGCCCCGAATTTATACATTTCATTGTCGTATTGCTTCTGCAAAACAGAATCGGGAATGGAAATGGAAGAGGCTTTCCAATAGTTGTTCCAATAATCCATGTGGTCGTTGTAGTCTGTGGCCACCCCACGCTCCAGAGCCTGCTGAGTTTCTTCCGAAGCTTTGCTGGACGACAATGAAGAAGAGACGCTCCAAACACCAAACATTTTTTTGCCCTTTTGTTTCCAACGTACGTTCACGTCGTAATAAAATCCGCCCCAACCTGGCTGATGATAGGTTATTTCCCGTTCGTCAGTTCGCAGCATTCCTTGTTCATATCCCAGGCGACGCAGGTCTAAACCTGTCACAGGGCCATTGTCCCCTGTATCTTCTGACTTGTTGTATTGCGGCGTAATCAAACTGGGGCGTATGGAGTCAGGGAGGTTTTCGAACACAAACCAGCCGACAGGCTCATTGGCATGAACAAATGTTTTCAACGTTGTGCCGTTATCCCAGCGTGCCTCGCATAAAGCATTGTTCAAGTATAGATGGATGTCGCTCGGCTTGCCAAGTTTTTCCAAAGAAAACTCAATGGCGGCTCCCGGTAATTTCGAAGGAGCGGGAAGTTGGTCGTAAGGCCAGTCGTATTTCTTTTGAACAGGCAAATAGTCTCCCTTTTGCACCTGGCTGCAAACCCATGAAAAACGGTTGTTAGGGCCAGAGATACTATCCGTTGGGCGGAGGTCCCAAAGGTCGGTGCGGTCCAGAGAGAGGCGCAGGTTCGCTCCCCTTTGCCAGATTAAAGCTCCGACAGTCGCGTTGCCTAATGGGATTCCTTCGTCCCAGCTTTTCCTCAATTGTGCAAACTGCAAATCGCTTGCTGATGTATCTTCCTTCCACTCAATATTCCCTTGACATGAGCATAGTGTTCCGCTAATCGAAATAATCCCCAAAAGAAGATGTAATTTTTTTTTCATAAGTAGATATAAAAAAGTAGTAGATAGATAGTGCCTTAAGTACTTTGCAAAATTACCAATTTATTTCTCAAATGGAAATGGATTTTTTATGTGGCATGATGGACTATTTTGCGAAAAGAAGACCATCTGGCTTAGGTCATGATAATAAAATAGCTTGAGCAAAATTGATAGCCACTGAGAAAGTCGCGTTTCTCTTATACCCTGTCTTCTTGCCGCTTTTGAAACTTGAAACAGGCTATACGCCCGATGACAAATACCAAAAACGGCAAAAAGACAGGACATAAGATATAACTCCTTATTCCTCCATTACCAGAAGCAAAGGTACGTTTTTTCTGCCGAAAACCAAACATGATAGCGGCGTTAAGCATCATTCTGGCCACCTGCAAATGTCCACGACTGCCCCACCGGGCCACCCAGTCTGCCCTCCGCCGCCCCAAAAGAGATTACTTATGAAAATTCTGATTCTCAACGGCCCCAACCTTAACCTGCTCGGACAACGCGAGCCTGGCATCTACGGCAACGGCACGATGGACAGCTGCCTCAACCAGCTCCGCCAACGCTATCCGCAAGTGGAATTTCTCTATTTCCAGAGCAACGTAGAAGGCTTTCTCATCGACCGTCTGCAACAGGCCATAACAGAAGACGTTGACGGCGTGGTGCTCAACGCAGGAGCCTATACCCACACGTCGATAGCCCTTCACGATGCCATCCGCAGCGTGAAGTTCCCCGTCATCGAAGTACACATCTCCAACGTACACCAGCGCGAAGAGTTTCGCCACCACTCCTGCATCGCCGCCGCCTGCAAAGGCGTAATCTGCGGCTTCGGCCTCAACTCCTACCGGCTGGCCGTAGAAGCCATCGTTAATCCATAAGTAATGGTGAAACGAGGCGGAAAGCGCCGCGCGTAAAGCACATGCCTTCCACACGCATCCCTCGGCACATCCTTGACTCAACAATATAAATAGTATATACACCATACCACCATGTACAAGAAAACAAAAATTGTAGCAACCATCTCTGATGCCCGTTGCGATATAGGTTTGCTGCGCTCCCTCTATGAAGCCGGCATGAATGTCGTGCGCCTCAACACCGCCCACCAAGGCCCTGAAGGCATGCGCAAAGTGATTAACAATGTGCGCGAAGTGTCAAGCCACATCGCCGTTCTCGTCGACACCAAAGGCCCTGAAGTGCGCACCACCCGCTGCGAAGCCCCCATCGAGTTCCACAAAGGCGAGATGGTGGAAATCGTTGGCAACCCCGAAATCATCACCACCCACGAGCGCATCGCTGTTTCCTACAAGAACTTCGTTGACGACCTCAACGTCGGCTCACACATCCTCATTGACGACGGCGACCTCGGACTCTTCGTGGAAGAGAAAACCGCCACCACGCTCGTCTGCAGCGTGGAAAACGACGCCACGCTCGGTTCGCACAAGAGTGTCAACGTGCCAGGAACGCGCATCAACCTGCCAGCCCTCACGGAGCGCGACAAAAAAAACATCCGCTTTGCCATTGAAGCCGACGTGGCCTTCATCGCCCATTCCTTCGTGCGCTCAGCCGCCGACGTGGCAGAAGTGCGCCAATTGCTCAAAGAAGCAAACAGCGACATCCGTATCATTGCCAAAATCGAAAACCAGGAGGGCGTTGACAACATTGACGAGATTATCGAAGCAGCCGATGGCATCATGGTGGCCCGCGGCGACCTTGGCATCGAAGTGGCGCAGGAGCGCATCCCAGGCATCCAACATCGCCTCGTGGCCAAAGCCATCCGCGCCCACAAGCCCGTCATTGTTGCCACCCAGATGCTGCAAAGCATGATTCGCAATCCGCGCCCAACGCGTACGGAGGTGACAGACATCGCCAACGCGGTTTATTCTCGCGCCGATGCCCTGATGCTCTCTGGCGAAACGGCCTATGGCGACTACCCCATCGAAGCTGTACGCGTGATGGCCACCGTGGCCGAACAGGCTGAGAAAGACAACTTCGACGAGATACCAGAGGTGGACATCCCGTTGGCAGAACACCCCGACGTGACGGAGTTCTTCTCGAAAGAGGCAGTGATGGCAACGCAGCGCATGCGTCTGAGAGCCATTGTCATGGACAGCTACACGGGACGCACAGCACGCTACGTTTCTTCGTTCCGCGGAAAATGCACCATCCTGGCCATCTGCTACAAGGCGAAAACGGTGCGACACCTGGCACTCTCCTACGGTGTTTACGCCATCTACATGCCGATGAAGAGCTACGGACACGAGTTCCTGCTCGCCGCCCTGCGCAAACTTCTCAGCGATGGCATGCTTCACATGGACGACCGCATCTGCTATCTCGGTTCGCAACGCAAGGAGCAGACCACGTCTTTCATGGAAATGAACATCGTGAAGAACCTCTTCGAAACGGAAGGGGAGGAAACCTATCCTAACTAAGTAATGGTAAATCACCATTACTAAAAAACACACTGACATGAATTTCTACCCTTCTGAAACGGCAACCGATGCTGAAATGGCAGCCGCTGAGGCGATGACGATGGACGATTATCTTCTCAACCACATCTCGCCAGAAGACGACTACCTCCACCGGCTCTATCGCGCCACCAACACCCATCTGTTGCGGCCGCGCATGGCGTCGGGACATTTGCAGGGCCAGCTCCTGCGCATGCTGACGGGCATGATACGCCCTAAAGTGGTGGTGGAAATCGGCACCTACTCGGGTTATTCAGCGCTGAGCATGGCTGCGGGCATGACGGCCGACGCCGTGCTCCACACGTTTGAAATCAACGACGAGCAGGAGGTGTTTACACGCCCCTGGCTGGAGGGCTCGCCCTATCCGCCACGCATCGTTCTGCACATCGGGGAGGTGGAGAAACTTCTGCCGCCCATGAATCTGAGCATCGACCTGGCTTTCATCGATGCCAACAAACGGCAGTATGTCGACTATTATAACCTCCTCATGCCGTTTATCGCGCCAGGGGGATACATCCTGGCCGACAATACCTTGTGGGACGGGCATGTGATCGACCCAGCCTACGACCGCGACGCGCAAACGCGGGGCATCAGGGCTTTCAACGATTTGGTGAGAGACGACGAAAGGGTGGAAAAGGTCATCCTGCCACTGAGAGACGGACTTTCGCTGATTCGGAAAATCGGATAGGAACATAAGTAGGTGGTCAAAATTATTTTTATATATGTGCCAAGAGCATTATTTTTACATTTGAAACGTCCTCTCGGGCGCATCTACTTACCTTGTTTTCAGTCGCAATGCCCGCATTGCTCCTTCACCCAAGGTGGCGTATCTGCATCCCGATAGAACATTTCAAATACAGCGCAAACCGAGAGCAGAGCATTAAACTTGTTTGAATGCTTTGCCGAGGTGCAGCCTGTATTATTCAAATGTAAAAATAATTCTGACCACCTACATAACCAATAACACATCTTATTAACTCTACTTATGGAAACAACCAGACAACAGAAAATATCACGCCTCATCCAGAAGGAACTGGGCGACATTTTCCAAAAACAGACACAGGCCATGCACGGCGTACTGGTTTCAGTAAGCGCCGTTCGCATTAGCCCCGACATGAGCGTCTGCCGCGCCTACCTGAGCGTGTTCCCCTCGGAACGCAGCCAGGAAATCGTTGACAACGTGAACAACAACATGCGCGAACTGCGCTATGAACTCGGAACGCGCGTGCGCCATCAGCTCCGCATCATTCCCGAACTGAAGTTCTTCATCGACGATTCGCTCGACTATATCGAACACATCGACGAACTGCTCAAGAAATAACCCAGCCCAACAATGAACCTATCCCTCTTCTTCGCACGCCGATACCTCTTCTCGCGCAAAAGCCACAGCGCCATCAACATCATTTCGGGGGTGTCGGCACTCGGCATCGCCGTGAGCACAATGGCCTTGGTGTGCGTGCTTTCTGTGTTCAATGGGTTTCGCGAACTCATTGCGGGACTCTATTCGGCCTTCGACCCAGAAATCGAGCTCGTGCCTCTTCAGGGCAAATATGCCGATGCCAACGACCCCGCTCTCCTGCGGGCAAAGGGGGTGGACGGCGTGGCGAGCACTTCAGCGAGCTTTGAAGAAAACGCCCTGATTCTCTATCGGGGCAACCCGCTCGTGGTGACGCTCAAAGGGGTGGACGAAGACTTCGGAAAGGTGACGGGCATCGACAGCATCGTCTTCAACACCAACAACATACGCGAACACTTCCCCGCCCTCTCGGCGGCTGGCATCAACTATGCCGTGCCGGGATACGGACTGGCTGTGCGCATGGGCATCAACTTCGGACAGATTGAAATTTGCGCACCGCGAAGGGGCGCACAGATCAATATGGTGAACCCCTCGGAGAGCTTCAATGTCAACGACCTCTTCTCCTCGGGCACGTTCTTCCAAGTGAACCAAAAACGCTATGACGACGCCTACTTGCTGACGTCGCTCAATTTCGCGCAAGAGCTATTCGAGCAAGACGGCAAACTCACGTCGCTGCTCCTGTCTGTGAAACCAGGTTACGACCTTGAAAAGGTGAAAGCTGCGGTGCAGACGGCAGCAGGAACCAAATTCAAAGCGCGAAACCGCATGGAGCAACACGACGAAACCTTCAAGGTTATGAAGATTGAGAAACTGATGGCTTATCTCTTCCTCACGTTCATCGTCCTCGTGGCCTGCTTCAACCTGATTGGCTCTGTGGCCATGCTCATCATCGACAAGCGCCGCAACGCCGAAACGCTCAACGCACTGGGAATGGACCACCGCGCCGTGGCGAGCGTCTTTCTCTACGAGAGCCGCCTCATCACCCTCATCGGCGCCATCATTGGCATCGCCTTGGGACTGCTTTTATGCGGCCTGCAGGCGCATTTCGGCTGGCTACGCCTCGGCAACGGCGAGGGCAACTTCATCGTAGACGCCTACCCTGTCAGCGTCCACTGGCAAGACGTTCTCTTCGTCTTCGTCACGGTCGTCATCGTGGGCTTCGCCACAGTCTGGCAACCAGTACACTATCTCTGCAAGAAAATGCTGTAAGACACGCCAACGGCAAAATTGTGGAAGTTATTTTTTCAACACTACTTAACCCCCAAACCCCTTAAAAAAAACACATGAAATTCAAAGCATTGCTTGTGCTCTTCGTGGGCTTGCTCACCAGCACTTCTTTCTGCCAGGCGCAATCCATCTGGCATCCGTCTTATCTCACAGGCGCTTCGGGCCTGAGCAACTCAAAACTCGAGCGCATTGAAATCAAGCGGAAAACAACGGCCTTGGTCTTCGCGCTCAGCGCCTACGAGGGCGAGATAACGCTCCCCAAAGACGTTTGTCTGAAGGCAGCCGGAGACAGTCTGCCGCTGCTCTCTGCCGTGGCTTACAAGCACAAATGCAATGAAAACTCGGCCCGCCAAGTGGCGAAGGGAGAGACCTTTGCTTTCCAGGAGGGCGATTCTCTGTGCCTCGTTTTCCCTTCCCTGCCGCGCCACGCCGCCACCTTCAACTTCCTTTGCGGCACAGGGTGGGGCTCTGGCAAGATGCTGGGCATCCGCACCGACAACCGCCCTTACCCTGCACTTCTGCCGCCTTCGTCGCCGCTCCGCTTCACTGGTGCCCTCCCCGATTGGCCCCGTCGCTATGCCCCAGCGGTCATACGCGCACGTGTTCACGGTCTGCCTGAGGGGGCAAGCGCCCTGTCGTACTTGATGGGCAACAGCGCCAACATCAAACAAACGTCCTTCCCGGAGATAACGGACACCTGCGGCCAATTCTGTTTGAGATACGAACTATCCTACCCCATCTATGTGCATTTCTCTGTGGCGGACCAACCCTTGATGTTTCCGCTTTGCCCTGGCGACACCATCACCATTGATTATGATTTAAACCGCGCAGCCAACACCCATTACAGCGGCGCCTATCATCCAGAAAAGCGAAAGGCCCTGCACATACGCGGCGGAATGACACCATTGCTCTACGTCGATTCGCTCAAAGACGCTCTGCAGGAGGAAACAGTTTCGTTTCATAAAGACTCCATCGCCAGAATCCACCATCTGAGCTACACCGAGTTTCGCCAATCCGTGTGGGAATGCCATCAGAATCGTCTCTCTCGCTATGCCGCCCTACCCCTCTCTGAGGGTGAACGCGAATTCTTGCAGCTGGCCAGCGAGAAAGCGTATATCGACCGCTGCTGTTCCTTTCCTTTCATCAACACCCTCCAGCCAAATCCCCTCGACTCGGTGCAGATGGCAGCGCCCGAAAAGCAAGTGGACTTCTGCGACCCTCATGCGGCGCAAATGAAATTTCCGCATACGCTCCACACGGCCTATTTCTCTCTGAGCGACCGATACAAACAATATCTGGAGGCCAACGGATTGCAGTCGTCGACATTTGGCCGATGGCTCGAAGAGCTCGACACTGCCGCCGCACTGGTGGCGCGGACGAAAGCCGCACAACCTGTCGGCGCAGAGGAGATCAACCGACTTTCAGCTGAATATCAGGCGCCCATCCGCGAACTGCAAGCCGAATTGGCACCGCAATTCACCTCCGACTCGATCTGGACACCGCAGGGCGACCCCAGCACTTACCTCTCCCAAATCGTAGCCCGTCATCCTGGCAAAGTGGTGTTCGTTGATTTCTGGGCCACATGGTGCGGCCCCTGCAACCTCGGAATCAAGGAAATGGAAAAGGTGAAAGCCGACTTGGAGGCGCAAGGCGTGGTATTTGTCTACATCACCGACAACAGTTCCTCCACCAAAGGCTTCCTCGAAATGAAGCGCAAGCACAAGGGCGAACACTACATCTTCACCAAAGACGACTGGAAAAAGATGCAAATCCCTGGCTATGAAGGCGCCATCCCGCATTATCTCATCTACGGCAAAAACGGCCAACTGAAACAAACCATCGTTGGCTGGCCCGGTCTGGAAAACATGAAAGAAAATATTCTCAACGCCAACAAATAGGCTGATACCGCAACATAGCACAAGACTGGATTCCTCTCATCGGAAATCCAGCCTTGTGCTTTTTTATAGATTTGTTGAACATGGCAAGGCAAAACAAAGAAACGCACCCAACGAATGATGCAGAACAACTCCAATTGGGAGAACACTCGTAATCATGGCAGCAAATCCATTGGTTAGAAATTTGGAATTATTTTATACTCTAAGTTTATCACAGGGAGAAATTTTCAACTAAACTTTTGGAAG
>OHCL01000507.1_pt1 | contig 13327 bp, 9 predicted proteins | sample 1577591 | NCBI WGS metagenome assembly OHCL01 (sample SAMEA3879549, study PRJEB24766) | human gut metagenome | biome: human-associated habitat; feature: feces | place: USA | collected 1985/1987
AATATATTGTCGTATCCGGCGCTCTGCCAACTGCAGGGAACTTTAATGCGCGCCCATTTCGAGTCGTCGAAGTCTTTTTCAAAAAATTTTGGGCTTATCTTATCGGGAGACGAGGCGAAGAAAAAACGCCATTTCCCGTTTAGAAGCTTGTAGCGGTCGCCCTCGTGTATTTTGTCGATGTCCGCCACAGACACGGGCTTGAACGCCTCGTTGGAATCGCCAAAAAACTTCATCATGGCAGATGGCGCTTCCTTGTTTATCTTGAAGATATCGTACCTTTCCCACGCCGTAGAGTGGGTGTCCGTGGCAAGCGCAGTCGCGGCCGACAGCGCTGTTGTTAACATAAGTAGTGCTTTTTTCATAAATTGTAAGAATGATTGTTGTCTGGCGAATTTGATAGAGTTATCTAATTCCGCGCAGGTTTTGTCAATATTTTTGCCACCTGCCGCGCGCGCGTTTTGTTTTATGTGATAGTTTCGGGGTTTTATCCATCTCTTTCTCCGCTTCTGGCAAACGCGCCTTTGTTCTTCGTCTTTGTGCTTCATTCAAGTTTGTAGAGCTCTTTAGCCTTATCAAATTTTTTAGCCGAGCTTTTTTCCCACTCCACCCATACAGTACTCTGCATATCGCGGGTGCATTTTGCAAGAAACTGCTTAAAAGCATTAAAACCGGGCGGCCAAAGGCGCGCGCACCAGCGCCTTTCATGTTTTTGCAATGTTTCCTTTCGGAGGCAATGCGACTTTGCTCTTTTTATGGTTGAAAAACCGCAGGGGCGGTGGTAGAGAGCATTCCTATGAACACACGGCAGATAAAAATTTTTGTTGTTTTGATTTTTTGCGCGCTCGGGTTCGCCGCAAACGTAAACGCGGCGGCTCGGAAACCGGCGGGCAATCCGGCCCAACAGAAGGCGCAAGCGGAAAAGCCCCAGAAAAGGACGTATCCGTGGACTATAAAGACAATCGACTACATGTATAACGAGGACGCCGCGAATTTTTCCCGATATGCCAAAGCCAACGCCGAATTGAAGAATGCGCCGGTTGCCGTGTTTATGGGAGACAGCATTACCGATGCTTGGGCCAAGGTTCGGCCGAAATTCTTTTCCGAGAATAATTACGTTGGCCGCGGCATAAGCGGTCAGGTTACCTCGCAAATGCTCGTGCGCTTTCGCAAAGACGTGCTCGCCCTCAAACCGCAGGTGGTTCTAATACTTGCAGGCACAAACGACGTGGCGCGCAACCGCGGATATATCGCCGAAGAAAATGTCGTGGGCAATGTGATATCGATGTGCGAAATAGCCAAGGCCAACTCGGTAAAGCCCATCATATGCTCGATATTGCCGGCGTCAGGCTACAGGTGGAGGCCCCAGATTAAGTCCGTTGAAAGCATAGCCAAGATAAACGCCATGCTAAAGGATTACGCGCAGAAAAACTCCATATTGTACCTCGACTATTTCTCGAAACTTGCAAACGCCCAAAAGGGTCTGGACCCGGACATGGCAAAAGACGGCGTCCACCCGACCGCAGCGTGCTACGCTATTATGGAGAAGATGGCAAAGGAGGCTGTCGAAAGCCAGCTCGGCAAATAGGCTGGACTTTTGTTAATTTGCTTAGGCAGGCCCCGACGCATTGAAGCCGGGGCGTGTTTGTTCCCGATGGCGCCCACGTATTTCTCGAAGCCGCCCGGAATTTCGCAATTGAATGTGTGCATCCAAGTAGCTGTGCGCAAGGCGCGGTGTTGCTTCGAGGAAAGGGCGACTGCTTATGCAAATTTTCTCCTTCCCTGTTTTTTGAGGAGGGGGCAAGGGGAAAAAGAGATGGGTAGCATCGGCGCTTTTTAGCGGGGGCAAAAAGCAAAAAAAAGTTTCATTTGCTGGGAATGCGCGCGCTTTTGGTTTTGATTGTTTTTCTTGCGGGAGATATTTAGCGTTGCGCATTTTTATGCTTTTGTTTTTCTGGGTTTCTCTCGTCATTTCCTGCTGCTTGGGGCGCGGCAAAAAAGTGGCTTTTTTTGTTTGCATTTGAATTTCGTTTTTTTTTCAATAAGAGTCTCAATCAAAATAATAACTATGGTATCATACAAAGAACTTGGTTTGGTTAACACGCGCGAGCTTTTTAAAAAGGCTTTCGAAGGCAAATATGCCATTCCGGCGTTTAACTTTAATAATATGGAACAAATGCAGGCTATCATCAAGGCTGCTGTTGAAACTAAATCTCCTGTGATTCTTCAGGTTTCTAAAGGTGCTCGTCAGTATGCTAACGCTACTTTGTTGCGTTACATGGCTCAGGGTGCTGTAGAATATGCAAAAGAATTAGGTTGTGCAAAACCTGAAATCGTTCTTCACCTTGACCACGGAGATACTTTCGAAACTTGCAAGAGCTGTATCGACTCAGGTTTCTCTTCTGTAATGATCGACGGTTCTCACCTGCCTTACGAAGAAAACGTAGCTTTGACTAAGAAGGTGGTTGACTACGCTCATCAGTTTGATGTAACTGTAGAAGGTGAATTGGGTGTATTGGCCGGTGTGGAAGATGAAGTTTCTTCTGATCATCATACTTATACTGACCCTGAAGAAGTAATTGATTTTGCTACTCGTACAGGTTGCGACTCATTGGCTATCTCTATCGGTACTTCTCACGGTGCATACAAATTTACTCCGGAACAGTGCCACATTGATCCTGCTACAGGTCGTATGGTTCCTCCTCCTTTGGCATTCGAAGTATTGGATGCTGTAATGGAAAAACTTCCGGGATTCCCCATCGTTCTTCATGGTTCTTCATCAGTTCCTCAGGAAGAAGTTGAAACAATCAACAAGTATGGTGGTGCATTGAAGGCTGCTATCGGTATCCCTGAAGAAGAATTGCGCAAGGCTGCCAAGTCTGCTGTTTGCAAAATCAACATTGACTCAGACTCTCGTTTGGCTATGACTGCTGCTATCCGTCAGACTTTTGCTGAAAAACCGGCAGAATTCGACCCGCGTAAGTACTTAGGTCCGGCTCGTGACAACATGGAAAAACTGTACAAGCACAAAATTATTAACGTGCTGGGTTCAGACAATAAATTGGCTGAATAATATTTACTCCATAATATTATAAAGGTAGAGGCTGCTTTCTATTGTGAAGGCAGCCTCTATTGTTTAATTTAGGTTACTTCTGTATTTGGCAGGAGAAACTCCGGTATGTTTCTTGAAATAACGTCCGAAGAAAGATTGGTCAGGAAAACAGAGCCGGTTTGATATTTCTTGAATGCTCAAATTGGTAGATTGCAGTAATGCTTTACTTTCCAGGATTACATGGCGGTCTATAATGCTTTTGGCTGTTGCATTGGATACATTTTGCACCACAGTGGAGAGATAACGGGGTGTGATGAAAAGTTCGGATGCATAAAAAGAAACCTCCCGTTGCGTAGTGCAGTGCTTATGAATCAACTGAATGAAATGTTTGAATATCTCTTCCTGGCGATTCATTCCTTTCGGCTTCTTTTGGAGGAACAGATGCCGGGTCTTGTCATAGAAATCCAGGATAAAGTTCTGCACGAAGTTCTTGAATATCTGAAGACGGAAACTGTTATCGCGGTCATTATACAGGTCTTTCATGGCAAAACTCAGTCCGATAAAAGGCTTGACACGCTCTTCGGGAATGACAATGCACGGATGCTCTTTCAAAAACTGGAAGAAAGAAGGCTCCAGGCGTGAGGTGATCTCTCTGAACAGGGTATCGGAGAAAACAATATAGGACACACTGAGGTCCTCACTGGCGTAAGTGCAATTGAAAATGCTGCCGGGTAACAGCAGGATCTGGGTATTCTCGGTCAGCTCGTAGGCTTGCATATCAATTTCGATACGGGCTTTTCCTCTGCGGCAATGGCAAATGGACGCATCACTCAATTTCATAATTTGATTAGAGCAAATATCTATGCTTTCATCTGTTCCGGCAATGAACGGTTCGTTATCCGGTAAACTTAATATATCCATGTCTGTTCTTATTTTGACGCAAAATAAGCTATTATTTTTATAATAAGGAGAACTTTGTTCTTAAATTGAACAATTGTGGCTAATAATTGAATGTGCCGGCTCGTAAAAATCCAACTACCTTTGTCGTCGAATTAAAAAAGATTGGAATATGATAACAATGAACAGAAAATGGATGCGACTAATGGTATTAGTTGGTTGTGCTGCTTTGGCAGCATCGTGCAAACAGGCACCTGCTGCACAGACGGAGGCAGAGTATGCGGTGTTAAGGGTATCGCCGTCAGACAAAGTTTTATCTACTACGTATTCAGCCACGATCCGCGGCCGTCAGGATATTGACATTTATCCCCAAGTTTCCGGTTTCCTCACTCAACTTTGTGTAGAGGAAGGCCAGGCAGTGCGTAAAGGACAAGTATTATTTATTATTGATCAGGTGCCTTATAAGGCAGCTTTGGAAACCGCTGTCGCCAATGTGGAATCGGCTAAAGCCGGTCTTGCCACAGCCGAACTGACTTATAACAGCAAGAAAGAATTGTTTGCCAAAAAGGTGGTTTCAGAGTTTGATCTGAAGACTGCGGAAAACTCTTACCTGACCGCTAAGGCTGGATTGGCTCAGGCTAAGGCGCAGGAAGTCAGTGCTCGCAATAACCTTTCATATACCGAGGTGAAAAGTCCTTCGGACGGGGTGATTGGTACATTGCCTTATCGGGTAGGTGCATTGGTTAGTGCCAGTTTGCCACAACCGTTGACTACGGTTTCTGATAATTCGGATATGTATGTCTACTTTTCGATGACTGAAAATCAATTGTTGGCTCTGACCCGTCAATATGGTTCCAAAGCAGAAGCGTTGAAAAATATGCCGGAAGTGGAACTGCAATTGAATGACAAGTCTATGTATGGCGAAAAGGGACGCATTGAAACCATCAGTGGGGTGGTAGACCGTAATACGGGTACCGCAAGTCTGCGTGCCGTATTCCCGAATAAGAATGGGTTGCTGTATAGCGGAACATCGGGAAATGTGATTCTTCCGGTTACGATGAAAGGAAGTTTGGTTATTCCTCAGGCTACCACTTTTGAAATTCAGGATATTACATACGTATATAAAGTCGTGGACGGCAAGGCACAATCAGCTCCTGTCAGTGTGACCCGTGTAAATGGAGGACAGGAATATATCGTGAACGATGGATTGAAAGAGGGGGATATCATTGTAGCGGAAGGCGTAGGTTTGCTGCGTGAAGGTACTCCCATTAAAGTAAAACAGAACTAAGAAAGACTATGAATTTAAGAACCTTTATAGAACGCCCCATCCTGTCGGCTGTTATTTCTATTTCGATAGTGGTAGTGGGTATCATCGGGCTGTTCACTTTGCCCGTCGAACAATATCCTGATATTGCTCCGCCTACCATTCAGGTAAGTACCTCTTATTTTGGTGCCAGTGCGGAAACTCTTCAGAAGAGTGTTATCGCTCCGTTGGAGGAAGCGATTAACGGTGTGGAAAATATGACTTATATGACTTCTACCGCTTCAAATGCCGGAGTTGTGGATATCACTGTGTATTTCAAACAAGGGACAGACCCCGATATGGCAGCGGTCAATGTGCAGAACCGTGTATCGAAGGCAACAGGACAGTTACCGGCAGAAGTAACGCAGGTGGGTGTGACTACCTCAAAGCGGCAGACCAGTATTTTGCAGATGTTCTCACTATATAGTCCGGGTGATTCGTATGATGAGAAATTCTTGTCCAACTATATCAGTATTAACTTGAAACCTGCTATTCTTCGTATCCAGGGTGTGGGTGATATGATGATTATGGGGGGTGACTATAGTATGCGTATCTGGATGAAGCCTGACGTGATGGCCCAGTATAAATTGATTCCATCGGATGTGACCCAAGTGTTGGCTGAACAGAATATTGAATCGGCTACCGGTTCATTCGGAGAAAACTCTGATGAAACTTATCAATATACAATGAAGTATAAAGGGCGTCTGATTACTCCGGAAGAGTTTGGGGAAATTGTGATCCGGTCTTCGGATAATGGCGAAGTGTTGAAGCTGAAAGAAATTGCCGATATAGAGATGGGCGAGGAAAGCTATGCCTATCATGGGGCTATGAATGGTCATCCTGGTATTTCCTGTATGATTTTTCAGACGGCAGGATCGAATGCGACAGAAGTAAACAATAATATTGATACCTTTTTGGAAGAAGCAAGGAAGGATCTGCCCAAAGGGGTGGAGATGGTTCAGGTTATGAGCTCCAATGACTTTTTGTATGCATCTATCCATGAGGTGATAAAAACCTTGTTCGAGGCCATTTTTTTGGTAATCTTAATTGTATATGTATTTTTGCAGGATATCCGTTCTACTATTATTCCGTTGGTGGGGATCATCGTGTCCTTGATTGGTACATTTGCTTTTATGTCCATAGCAGGATTCAGTATCAACCTGATTACCCTGTTTGCTTTGGTGTTGGTGATCGGTACGGTGGTGGATGATGCCATTGTTGTCGTCGAGGCGGTGCAGGCGCGTTTTGATGTGGGATATCGTTCTTCTTATATGGCTAGTATTGATGCGATGAAGGGGATTAGCAATGCGGTCATCTCTTCTTCGTTGGTATTTATGGCTGTGTTTATTCCGGTTTCGTTTATGAGTGGAACTTCGGGTACTTTTTATACTCAGTTTGGTTTGACTATGGCGGTTGCCGTAGGTATCTCTGCCGTCAATGCACTGACTTTGAGTCCGGCGCTGTGTGCTTTGTTCTTGAAACCGTATATCAATGAGGATGGAACGGAAAAAAACAATTTTGCAGCACGTTTCCGTAAAGCGTTCAATGCTGCTTTCGATGCAATGATTGAACGATATAAGAAAGGGGTATTGTTCTTTATCAAACGCAAATGGATGGTATGGACACTTCTTGCGGCCTCGGTAGTACTATTGGCTTTCTTGATGAATACAACTAAAACCAGTTTGGTACCTGATGAAGACCAGGGGGTTGTATTTGTGAATGTCAGCACGGCGGCAGGTAGTTCATTGAAAACGACTAATGACGTAATGATGCGTATTGAAAAGCGCATGATGGATATTCCTCAGGTGCTGCATGTGCAGCGTGTGGCAGGTTATGGTCTGCTAGCCGGACAGGGTAACTCTTTTGGTATGTTGATTCTGAAACTGAAACCTTGGGATGAGCGTGAAGGAAAGGAAAATGATGTTCAGGCAGTAATCGGACAGGTATATGGCCGTACGGCAGACATCAAGGATGCCAGTATATTTGCTATTTCTCCGGGTATGATTCCGGGGTATGGTATGGGTAATGCGTTGGAACTCCATATGCAGGATAAACAAGGTGGTGATGTGGGCACTTTCTTCAATACCACTCAACAATATCTGGGTGCTCTGAACCAACGTCCCGAGATCGCGATGGCATACTCTACTTTTGATATCCGTTATCCGCAATGGACGGTAGAAGTGGATGCGTCCAAATGTAAGCGTGCCGGTATCACTCCGGATGCTGTGCTAAGCACATTATCCGGCTATTATGGTGGGCAGTATGTTTCAAATTTTAATCGTTTCTCTAAAGTATATAAGGTTATGATTCAGGCAGATCCGAAATATCGTGTGGATGAAAGCTCGTTGAATAATATCTTTGTGCGTATGTCTAATGGCGAGATGGCTCCTCTCAGCCAGTTTGTGACATTGACCCGCAGTTATGGGGCAGAATCGCTGAGCCGTTTCAATATGTTCAATTCTATTGCTGTAAATGCAATGCCTGCCGAAGGGTATAGTACCGGTGATGCCATCCGTGCCGTTCAGGAAACTGCCGTACAGGCACTTCCCAAAGGTTTTGGGTACGACTTTGGTGGTATTACCCGTGAAGAGACCGACCAGGGAGGTACTACCATTATCATCTTTGCTATCTGTTTCTTGATGATTTATCTGATTTTAAGTGCACTTTATGAAAGTTTCCTCATTCCGTTTGCGGTGTTGTTGTCTGTTCCGTTTGGGCTGATGGGTAGCTTCCTGTTTGCGAAGATGATGGGACTGGAGAACAATATTTATTTGCAGACCGGTTTGATTATGTTGATAGGTTTGCTTGCTAAGACTGCCATTTTGCTGACCGAGTACGCTACCGAGCGTCGTAAGGCAGGTATGAGCCTGACTTCCGCTGCACTTTCTGCCGCCAAAGCCCGCTTGCGTCCTATTCTGATGACGGCACTGACTATGATTTTTGGTCTGTTCCCGTTGATGGTTGCCAGTGGAGTAGGTGCTAATGGAAACAGTTCGCTGGGAACAGGTACTGTGGGTGGAATGGTGATCGGTACGCTGGCGTTGCTGTTTATTGTACCTTCTTTGTTTATCGTATTCCAATATTTACAGGAAAAGGTACGTCCTATTCAGTTTCAGCCGGCGGCCGATTGGCAGATTCAAGAGGAATGTGTAGAAGCAAAAGAAGAGAGACAACACCACATCGAAAGCAAAAACGAAGAGAAAAAATGAAAAAACAGATCATCACTCTGACTGTCGCAGCGCTCACACTGAGTAGCTGCGGCATATATACCCAATATAAACCTGCAACCGAAGTGCCCGATAATTTGTATGGGGAAGAGGTGGCAGTTGCTGATACCGTGGATAATATCGGCAATCTGAGCTGGCAGGAGATTTTTACAGATCCGCGGCTTCAGGAATTGATAGAGCAAGGCTTGCGGAACAATACGGATTTGCAGTCAGCACAATGGCGTGTGAAAGAGGCGGAAGCTGCTATGCTGTCAGCCAAATTGGCTTATCTGCCTTCTTTCGCTCTGTCACCTCAGGGGACAGCAAGTAGTTTTGACAAAGGAAAAGCTGTACAAACTTATACTTTACCGGTGGCGGCAAGTTGGGAAATTGATATTTTCGGCCGCATCCGTAATGCGAAACGCCAGGCGAAAGCATTGCTGGAACAGAGCCGTGACTATAAACAGGCTGTCCGGACACAGCTGATAGCCGGTATAGCTAATACTTACTATACCTTGCTGATGCTGGACAATCAGCTGGCCATTTCTGTCCGGACTGAAAAGTCCTGGAAAGAAACCGTAGATGCAACCCGTGCTCTGATGGAAGCCGGATTGGCAAATGAAGCTGCCGTTTCACAAATGGAAGCTACATATTATACTATATGTACTTCAGTTCTTGATCTGAAAGAACAAATTAACCAGGTAGAAAACAGTTTGTCGTTGTTGTTGGCTGAATCTCCTCATGCTATTGAGAGAACGGGCACATGGGACAGTTCTTATATGATGAAGGAACATTTTCCGGTAGGCATCCCTGTGCAAATGCTTGCCAACCGTCCCGATGTACGCAGTGCGGAGCGTTCGTTGGAAGCAGCTTTCTATGCCACAAATCAGGCTCGTTCCGCCTTTTATCCTTCTATTGTTTTAAGTGGAAGTGCGGGATGGACTAATTCAGCAGGAAGTATGATTGTCAATCCGGGCAAGTTCATTGCAACGGCTGTAGCTTCGTTGACCCAGCCACTGTTTAATAAAGGTGCGAACATAGCACAGCTAAAGATAGCTAAAGCTCAGCAAGAAGAAGCCAAACTGAGTTTTCAACAGGCTTTGTTGAATGCAGGAAGTGAAGTGAACGAGGCTTTGGTGAAATATCAGACGGCCCGTGATAAATCTGTTTATTATGATAAACAAATAAATTCATTAAATAAAGCTTTGGAAAGTACCTCTTTGCTGATGCAACATGGGAATACGACTTATCTGGAAGTTTTGACGGCTCAGCAGACTTTGCTTAATGCGGAGTTAACTCAGGTTGCTAACCGTTTTACTGAAATGCAAGGCGTAATCAATCTCTATCAGGCATTGGGTGGAGGTCGTGACTAATTTAGCATACTGTTATCTTCAACGTGTTGAAGAAAGAGAACGCTGCTCTCCGTGAGGAAAGCAGCGTTCTTTTATGGTTGTCAAGGTTCCACTATAACACAAACCGGATTGGATTCTTCATTGATTTCCTGTAAAAAGCTTAGCTTTCCTTCTTGGACAATTCCCGGATTTTTATCCATCCATTCGTCTATTTTCCCTATCTCCAATAAAGCGGCATACTCTCCTTCTTCTGTACAAGTGATGGGATAGAAAGGCATGAAATGCGTCAGGTCATCTGTCAGCCCCACATTGGCATCATTCATATAAGTAATATGTTTTTCTTTGTCGTAAATACCGTAGAAGGGTTTTCTCTTGTCGTATAATCCCTGTAGAGATATAAAGAAGAGATGTTTGGGAGTTTCCAGAATACCGGTTATAACGATGTAGTTGTCTGTATCCTCTTTTTGTCCCATTTTTTCAGCCGGGAAATGCCATTGCCCGGTATGGAAAGTGGTATGGACAGTAGCTTCGTGTCCTTTAATGTCGTAGATTGTGTCATTGAACGCTTTTCTGAAATGTATGCTGCCGTTGTTCAGCCAAAGTGAAGGCTGGTCTATAGGAAGAACAGTCATTGTTCCATCCTGATAATTTATATATATTAACCCTCCTATGTTGGCGTTGCCGGGTAATTGCTTGAATACGTTGATGCTGGATATCTGGTCCATGCCCATAGGATCACCTGGATTGGCAAATTCCGGCAATGAGTCTTTTACTTCTCCCTGTTCGTTGAAGTAAAGTAACGCACTTGCTTGCGGTTGTCCTATTCCTTCTCCATAATGAGCAAGAATAAGGGAGTCGGAAAAAGTAAAGTAAAGGGATGGGGAAATCTTTTGTGGTAGGTGTACTTGCCCTAGATAGTTACCTTTTGTATCGTATTTTACCAACTTGTCGGGTTGGCGATAAAAGTAGAGATTGTTGGTATGGGGGTGAATAAAGCAGTTGGCATTGCTGTAGCCTTGTGGATCTTCTCCTTTGTGCCCGATGCTGCCAAGATATTTTCCGGTTTGCTTGTTGAATGACAGGCATCGTCCGTTGGTAGAGACAAAGATATGGTCTTTAGATAACTTGATGGAATAGGAGTTGCCAATCAGGGATGAGTCTGTTGTTTCCAAAGGGATATAACGGATTTGTTTTCCCAATTGGGAGGTCTTTAATTCTGTGAGGTGTTCCAGACTTACGGCAATGTCAATTGCATTCGGGTCATTCGCTTTGTTTTGGGGAGTACAGGAGCCTAATAATAGGAGTAGGCCGCCCAGCATGATTTGCTTCTTCATAGTAGTATTGTTTTATGGAAGAAAAGAAGTTGTTTGCATGGGCAACTTCTTTTCTTTGTGTTTAAATGATGTTGTGTTTATTATCTTGCAGCAAAAAACAAGGAGTTTCCTGTAGCTATTCTTGCGGTAGCAATACCTTGTGCATCAGGAGTGACAGTCATGGAGGTTCCGTTTTGCAGGCTCAAAACAGCCGTTCCGTCTTCGTTCATTTTCACAAGTTCGAAGCTCTGTCCGTCGGCTACGGCATTCCATGTATTGTTTTCTTTGTTATAGACCAAATCTACAGATTTGTCTTCTCCTTTTTTGGTAATGGTATAACCGTTTTCGTTGGTTTTTACCAAGTATTCGCCATTTTCTCCTTGCACTGTTTTTACTTCACCGATAGAAGCTGTAGGGTTGGAACCGCTCCAGAATTCGATGGAATTTAAAACCAATGCGTCTGCCAGATAAGCAATTTCATAAACAGGGACAATATGGAAAGCGAGAAAGATAAGTTCGTTGACAAACTTGTTGCTTACCCCCTGGTTCCAGTCTTTCAAACTATTCCATAATCCGAAAGAACCGATGCATGATGAAAATAAGACGCTGCCACTCAACATGGCGCAAACAAGAAATGTTTTGCTTTTTTTCATGATCAATAAAGTTAAGTTTATAAAAAGTAATTTTATGACGATTTCCTACAATAAAACGATTTAATCGTCACGCAAAGATAGAACTTTTTTATGGAAAGAGGCTTCTCTACCTAAAAAACTGTATCTTTGTAAGCTGAACATGAAAAACTATTAATCAAAAATCTTATAAAAGAATGAAAGAACAAATTCAAAAAAAGCTCAATGACTCCAAGGTTCTTCGGTGGAGTGTGTTGGCGTTGGTGGCTTTCACCATGCTATGCGGTTATTTTTTGACCGATGTAATGTCCCCCTTAAAACCGATGCTTGAAAAGGAGCTGCTGTGGGATAGTCTGGATTATGGTATTTTTACCAGTGCATACGGTTGGTTCAATGTCTTTGCCTTTATGCTTATTATCGGTGGTATCATTTTGGATAAGATGGGAGTGCGCTTTACTGGTATGGGAGCATGCCTTTTGATGGTGTTGGGCTGTGGGTTAAAATATTATGCTATTTCTACTACATTTGCTGAGGGAAGCACTTTGCTTGGAATGAAAACCCAGGTAGGACTGGCTGCGTTGGGATATGCTATATTTGGTGTCGGTGTAGAGATTGCAGGCATCACGGTTTCAAAAATTATTGTGAAGTGGTTTAAAGGAAAAGAAATGGCTCTGGCCATGGGTATGGAGATGGCGACAGCCCGTTTAGGCACTATGCTGGCTTTGGCTGTTACGGTTCCTATCGCTACTTTCTTTGGTATTACTGATGATGAGGGTGTGTTCCATCCTAATATTCCTGCTCCATTGTTGCTGTGCCTTACTATGCTTTGTATTGGTACGGTAGCATTTTTTATTTATACTTTCTATGATAAGAAACTGGATGCTTCTTTAGAAGAAGAAGGGGCGGAACCTGAAGAGCCTTTCCGTATGAAAGATATTTGGTTGATTGTAACCAATAAAGGATTTTGGCTGATTGCGTTGCTGTGTGTGTTGTTTTATTCTGCCGTATTCCCTTTCTTGAAATATGCTACAGACCTGATGGTGCAGAAATATAATGTAGATCCGGAATTGGCGGGTACTATTCCTAGCCTGTTACCATTGGGAACTTTGTTCCTTACTCCGCTTTTCGGTAATGTGTACGATCGGATAGGCAAGGGAGCTACGCTGATGATCATCGGTTCTGTGCTGTTGATTTTTGTTCATACAATGTTTGCGTTACCTGTCTTGAATGTATGGTGGTTTGCCACTATCATTATGATTATATTGGGGATTGGCTTTTCTTTGGTGCCATCGGCTATGTGGCCCTCTGTTCCTAAAATTATTCCGGAAAAGCAGTTGGGTACAGCTTACGCTTTGATCTTCTGGGTACAAAACTGGGGGTTGATGGGTGTACCTGCTTTGATTGGTTTTGTCTTGAATGAGTATTGCAAAGGACCGGTAGTAGATGGAATGCAGACTTATGATTATACACTTCCCATGTGGATATTTGCAGGCTTTGGTGTGGCTGCATTGTTCTTTGCTTTGTGGCTGAACAGAGAGGAGTGCTCGACGAGATGGAGGCTTTCTTCGATGAGCGGCC
>OHCL01000512.1_pt1 | contig 13288 bp, 10 predicted proteins | sample 1577591 | NCBI WGS metagenome assembly OHCL01 (sample SAMEA3879549, study PRJEB24766) | human gut metagenome | biome: human-associated habitat; feature: feces | place: USA | collected 1985/1987
CTAGTCCTCAAATCAGAGGACTCTTTTCTATATTATATCGTTGTTTCTAAAATACATCCATGTTCTTGGCAAGTTTCTCCAAAGCCTCTCTAGTAACCTCTGGATTTGCCTCCGCATAAATGTTCATGGTTGTGCTGACATCTGCATGTCCCATTACTTCTTGAATAACTTTTACATTGGTTTCGTTCTCACAAAACCTCGAAGCAAATGTGTGTCTAAAAATGTGACATGAAAACCTGGGCAACATTATAGGTTCTCTCTTCTTTTTCTTTGCCTCTACCTCTTCTTCGGCATTGTGAGTATCAATGATTCTCTTGATTGCACGATTTACTGCCTGCGGATTATGTGGATTTCCAAACCGATTAGTAAATATAAAGTTTGTCATTCCATCAACCTCTGCAACACAAAAACCTTCTTCCTGCTGACGCTGATATTCAGACTTGAGCACTTCATACACCGGTCCCATCATTGGAATTGTCCTTATTCCTGCTTCTGTTTTAGGTTCTGAAACCCGAAACTCACACTTAAATGAATTGTCAGATCTTGTGTAACAAGTAAGACTATGGTTAATATTGATTGTTCGTTTCTTCATATCAACATCGTCCCATCTGATGCCTATTGCCTCACCGATTCTGCATCCAGTTCCAAGCAGAAATACAAAAAACGGATACCAATGGAAGAAAAACGGATTCTTTGCAACATAATCAATAAATTCTCTCTGCTGCTCTACTGTCAGTGCTCTTCGACTCTTTCTAGCACCACCGTTTCTTTTTTTCACCTCGGCATAAGCTCCATTTACAGGATTTCTTCTTATAATATCATCTCGTACTGCCAGCTCAAATGTAGGTCGCAATACAGTATTGATACTCTCCAAAGTATTTACCTGCAATCCCTTGTTCGTAATCAAATCCGTATAGAAAAATAAGACATCAGAATACTTCACATCCTTAATCTTTTTCTTTCCGAACGTATCCCTGATAAAATGATCCCATGTATATAAGTAATTTGCTTTTGTAGTGCTTCGCAACTCCGTCTTGGTAGAAATATATCTATCAAACAAAAAATTTACATCTGCACTTCCAGCAACATATACATTTAACCCGTCCATCTGGTCACGAACAAGTTCGTCTTCTTTCTGCCTAAGTGTTACAAGAGATTTCGCATATATCGTCCTTTTTTTCCCTAATCCTGATTTCATCGGAATGAGTGGCAAATATGTGGTTGATGGATTGTCCTTTATTAACCAGCGGCATTAGTAAATCATTTAGTTCCAATAACCGTTCAGGACTGGTACGAATGCCTTTCCTTGATGAACTTAATTCTTTGACGTATTCAGCGTGCGCCCGATGAGCAGTGTAGTAGGCATGGTTTCTTTTGCATGTCTTCTCATTTGGACAACGAGTGCAAACATAAGGCGGTTTATCCAGCAAAGGACAATGTGCAGAAATGTACTGTGAACATAAGCTTTTACAGTCGAATTCCGTACATGTTTTGCAGCGATGGGAACAAGTGTAAATTGATTCCTGATCGCATATGTTTCTGCGTAAGCAAGAACGATAATTAATGCAGTCATTCGATGTATACCGGAAACCGTTAACAAAGCAACGGTGGTTCTTAATCTCGCGAGAGATTGTGGTTGCTGAGCGGTTCAGTCTTTTAGCAATAAAAGAGAAAGACATATCCTGGGCGAGATATTTTTCAATAATTGCCCGGTCAGTTAAAGTGAGATGTTTACTCATAGGTCTGCTCCTTTCTGGTCAGACAGCATATGAGTATTATCCTATAAAAAACAAGATTTGTAAAAGTAAACGCACGATTGTAAGAGTAAAAGTAGGCAATTTCTGGCGTTAAATTTTACAATTAAAGCATTGCCGATAAAATTGCAAGTCCTTTTTATCGGACACATTATTTTGCATAATGACAATAAGAAAATATCTATAGAACTGAAAGAAGGGATTTTTATGGCGGTTACCAATAATATCAGAGAAATCCGGGAGCAGCGTGGCATTTACCAGAACGACCTTGCCGCTGCTATCGGATACAGCACCAAAACTGTCGGCAGGATAGAGCGTGGGGACAGTACCCCATCTGCCGAATTTATGCTGCAGATATCAAAGTACTTTAATATGCTGGTGGAAGATGTATTCCATGTGGAAGATTGAGTCGGAGCAGCAATTTTTTTGATTCTCCTCGTATGCCTTGTAATTCTTTTTGCGTGTTTCTGCTACTCTCATTCTGACACAGATAGAAGATGCCATATCCAAGAAGCCCCGCCACAGAAAAAACAAATATCACCGCTAATAAAAGTTGCAGAGTCAGGCATTTCCATTTCCATTCCCATACACGCCTTCTGCTTTGATTCCGTCTGTGTCTTTTCTTTCGCCTCTTCCGCAGCGTACACTCCCTGTTGTGTTTTCTTTGAAGAAAAGGCGGACATACATGCCCGCCTTCTCCATGGTTATTTTCTCGTTTTATTTTTTAACTATCGTTTCTATGAATTCAAATTTTCTCTGCGTTTCTTTACGGTAATAATCAATCCCGTTCCGGAAAGAATTGATAGTATAAACAGCCATACACTCGGTGTGTTGTCTCCGGTTTTAGGTGCAGTCACATCCTTCTTATCAGTTCCACTCGATGGCTTGTCATCAGAGGAATTGCTATTGTTATTATCATTCTGGTTGTTATTACTGTTATCAGAGATATTTGCTTTGGTGGTAAATGTGGTGCTTGCAGAACCATCCGTCCAAAGGATTTCAACTGTATAGTTTCCTGCCGAAAGTGTATTCAGGTAGGAAGCTTTCAGTGTGATAATGGTAGAGCCTTCCTTTGCAGTGTAGTTGCTCTTGTCTATCAAATTTCCGTCCACCTTAACTCCGGTAAACTTGGAGAAGTCTCCGTTACCCCGGATGGTGATATTACCATCACTGTCATGCGTCCAACTACTGTTTGCTCCATCAATAATCTGATAGGTGTTATTCGGTGTGTCAGGATTATCGGAACCGCCCGCATCCTGTACGGTCAATGTTGCAGAATTACTCTCTACGTTTCCTGCGCTGTTTGAAACAACACACTTATACTTAAATCCGTTGCAGCTTATATTGACTGTGGATGTGGTATAGCTCGTTGCCGTTGCACCGTCAATGTTTACCCATCCTTTCCCATCATTTCTGTCTATCTGCCACTGATAGGTAAGATCTGTACCGCTTGCTGCTATGGTAAAGGACGCAGTCTCACCTACCTTCACTGTCGCATTTCCAGGCTGTGTGGTTATGCTTGGTGCAATCACATCCGGCACATCCGGTGTCTGGCTTTCCTGTTTAAAGGTAACTTCTATGGTGTGATCAGTATTCACATCACTAAAGGTGTAGCTTGTGGTTGCTGTCACTTCCGAACCATCCACCTTTACGTCCGCAATATAATATCCTTCGTTCGCCTTGATTGTATATGTAAGCTGACCTGCGGCAGATACCGTTGTCGTGCCACCGGGAGAGATTGTTCCACCGATACCTGCCGTTGCGGTAATCTTGTAGCTTGCTGTACCGCTCGGAGGCGTTATCGGCGCTGTATCCGCCGTAAAACTCCAACTTCCACGGAATACCACGGTTGTGCCGTTTAGGTTGCCGGCATCCCAGCCCGAAAAAGCCCATGTGCCGTTTTTACCATCCTTTTGTGCCTGAATGCGTGTTGTGGAGGTATATTTCTTATCCACAGCCGCTTTCGCCTGTTGCACACTCGAATAGGAGCTACTATTTAGCGGCAGCGTTGCGCCTGTCGGGAATACAGAGCCCCAATTGTATTGCACCGTATAATTTTTTGTCACCGGCGGCTCGGGGCGTTCCTCAGACCTTTTATAAATATAACGAATCGTCATACCACTGTTCGGGACAGCATTTTCCATCCCCTCCGCTTTAACAAAAGTGTAGCCGTGCAGTTCCTGCGGCGGCTGCCAATCAACCTTTTTGCCTACCGGAACAGTAAAGGTAGTCGGCATGGTGTTTGGAACATCTGTGCCATCCTCCAGCTGATATTGGATGGTGACATTGACATAGCGCTGCTGCTCCGTATCATCATCAGCCAATACCTCGCCTGTCGCATGATCTACAATCTCAAAGCCGATGGTATCGCCGGATTGCAGAATGGCATTCTCCGGAATCGTGTAAACCAGAGAGCAGTTGACAAGGCCGGAATTAAAGTCGCTGCCCTCGTAATCCAACGCACCCTTTGTCCAGAATTTGCTTTTCTCTTTCCAAACAGGGATGTCAAACTCCTGCGTAGTGAAAACCTGCTCCCCATCTGTCGTGACCGCTTTTTCGCCGTTGGAATGTTCCACCCACAGGCGCAGGGTCACAGTCTTCGCTTGGGTATTCGAAAGATTTTGTATAATGGTGCGCAGCTCAACCTGCTGCCCCTTCATGCTGCTATAATCAAAGCTGTTTTTACTGCCGCCGCTTAATAGACGGCTATTCCTGTCATTTTGATAGCTCTCATATGCGGAGGAATTCGCTGCCTCAAAGGCAGAAGGATCTTTTGTGGGATTTCTGTAACCGCCGATATACTTTTTCACCTCAGGAACAGCCACATAAAGCGCAGGGGGATTTGTAATGAGCTGACTCATGACCTTTATGCCCTGTAGCTTGCACACATCGCAAAAATCATTCTGAAAGGTCTCTCGCATCAGACAATCCCTGCTGGAATTATAGGTATAAGGATAGTAGTCAAGATGCGGGCAGGTATAGGTATTACGGAAGCCAAGCAGCTGCTTCCACTTCACTTTCGTGGGATCTTTTGTTGCAGTCATATTCAGTGATGTAGTGTAATTCCACTCATCTACAGGAACAGTGCTATAATTATATTCATCTCCCAGATGGAACAGACCGTGTCCCAGTTCATGCCGCTGGGTAAACGCAGAATATGCGTTTCTCGCTGACGCAACAATATAGTGAATACCATATTGTTTATTATCATGAGAGCCACCGAAATACTCACCGCTATTCGCCAACACAACGAATTGGTTGATATTTTCATACACATAATCATACTGTCTATAATTATGATCCATCGTGTTTTCGTTTGGATGCGTTTCATTAGGAATATGTGCGTCATGAATCTTCTCGATAAACGCAGGGCCTATGATGCGCTCCAAAACATGGTTGCGCCAGTTCCCTTTGTTAGTAGAAATTCCTCCTTTGGCGGTCGCAGCAAAAAATGTGCTGGTACCGCCATAGCCATCCACCGATGCCGTGCAGAGTGCATAGACATTAAAGCGATCCGCCATGCTGCGATATGGCTCTATCTGCAATACCTCCCCCCACAGCTTTTTTACATCCTCGACAAACTGCTTTTGCTGGCTTTTGGTGTAGCCCTCGGCGCAGTACACAATCACCATGTTCTCCTTATCGCTGCGAGGCTTCTGGATTGTATACACCGGTACGGTTACATTTGCATATGCAGGATCCTCAGTGTAGAGGGTACTCATCTCCAGCTGTAGATACTCATCCGTGTTCACATTCCAGTCACCATTCACATCCTCTCGCACAGCGCCGGATATGCCAATACTGTCATCCGGCGCATCCGGTGCGGAAACAACATAGGGGTCCTGTGCGCTCTGTCCTGTGCCGGATGATACGGTGTAATTTTCCGTATTCAGATAGAAGGCAGGACGAACGCCGTAATATCCCTTATAGGGTGCGTCACGCAAAATATTCCCTTGAGGGGTCACAAATCGCATATCATGGTTACAGGTTGTAATCGGTGTACGCAGCCAATAGTTCCATGCTACACCGCTTCTGTTTTTTGCGATATGGTAGCCGTTCAGGTTATCATTAACCGTTTTGAGCTGCTGAACATCCAGCAGAAAAACTCTATCCCAAATATATTCATAATGGGCACTGTCATACCCATCCGCTACCGTATCAATTGTGGTGTTATAGGGAAGATCAACACCGGCTGCGTCGATATAACCTGCCGTATACTCCGGATGGGAAACGATAGAACGCTGCTTCACCGTTCGAATCGCTCCCAGCTCATCCGAACGAAAGCTGCGAAGGAAGCCCTCCTTTTGGTCATATGCTGCCGTTTTAGGATAGACAAAATCCTCTGTTGGCGGATTTCCGCAAAGCCATTTCACTTTTCCTGCTTCAGCGTTGGAATTGAGCCAAGAACGTATGTTGCTGTCTCTCCAGTGGTTAGAACCAAAATTATCTCTCCAGCTATTGCGCCGGTGCGAGCCTGTTTCGGCATTTTTGTTGGTTTTTGCATCATAGGGCATGTAATCACACAATACTCTATCCGAAAGCATCAATGGCCCATTGCTATCCTTCGCTACACAACGCCACACAATTGGCACTCCCCCATAAGTACCCATCTGAATGTAGTCACCAATTTCGATGGTTGGCTTGTTATCTGCCGCCCTAACCTGCAAAGGGCATAGCACCAAAATTACCGCAAGCAGCAGAGATACCGTTCGTTTGCCATATTTATGTTTGATAATATTCATAAAGTCCTCCTTTTGTCATTCTCTCCTGAGCGTCATTCACGGTCAGTAGGCTTCTACCCCACCCCCATTTTTGACATATGTCAATTTATACAATTGCTGCATCATCGATATTCACCTCATTTCTACTTGAGTTATTGCAAAAAATAGGTCTTTCTGCGATAACCCCTTGTGCCAAATGCTGAAACACCTTCATAAAGATGTAATAGCTTATTTATTTTAGAAAAGTATCCGACAAAAAACGAAATACAGGAGGAAAACTTTAAGATGAAGAAGGATATCCGTGCTTATGGATATGAAGAATTACAGAAAGAGATGGCAACGATCGGAGAAAAAGCATTTCGTGCAAAACAGATTTATGAATGGCTGCATGTGAAGCTGGTAGATCATTTTGATGAGATGACGAATCTTTCAAAGGTTTTGAGGGAAAAACTGGAAGAGAATTATGAGATTCTCCCGGTTGTTATGCTGGAGAGACAGATTTCCCAGATTGACGGTACGAACAAGTTCTTGTTCCGTCTTTATGATGGAAATGTAGTCGAAAGTGTTCTTATGAAATATAAGCATGGAAATTCTGTCTGTATTTCCTCTCAGGTCGGTTGCAGGATGGGATGTGCATTCTGTGCATCAACGATCGGAGGTCTGGTGAGAAATCTTTCTCCGTCTGAGATGCTTGGACAGATTTATCAGATTCAGAAGATAAGTGGTGAGAGGGTTTCAAATGTAGTGATCATGGGAACCGGTGAACCGATGGATAATTACGATAATTTCCTGAAGTTTATTCATTTACTTACAGATGAGCATGGATTGAACATCAGTCAGAGAAATGTCACCGTATCAACCTGTGGAATAGTTCCAAAGATGAAAGAACTGGCGAAAGAGCATTTACAGATTACCCTTGCACTTTCGCTTCACGGTTCCAATCAGGAAAAACGAAGAAAATTGATGCCGGTTGCAAATAAATATGATATCACAGAAGTACTCGCAGCCTGTGACGAATATTTCAAAGAAACCGGCCGGAGAGTGAGCTTTGAGTACAGTCTTGTACATGGTGTGAATGATACGGATGAAGATGCACAGGAACTGATTCATTTATTAAAGCATAAGAACTGTCATATCAATCTGATACCGGTCAACCCGGTAAAAGAGCGTGATTTTGTTCGTCCAAGCCGGAAAAGTGCTTTGAATTTCAAAAATAAACTTGAAAAAAGCGGAATAAATGTTACTATAAGAAGGGAAATGGGCTCTGATATTGACGGAGCCTGCGGTCAGCTCAGGCGCCGCTACGTAGAAACTGAAGGAGAATAGAAGGTATGAAGACATTTTCAATTACAGATGTTGGAATGGTGCGACAGGTAAATCAGGACTACGTCTTTACGACGGGAAAACCACTGGGTATTCTCCAGAACCTGTTCGTGGTAGCGGATGGTATGGGTGGCCATCAGGCAGGAGATTATGCTTCCAAGTGTACTGTGGAAGTGATGATCAAAGAGATTGCGAAGAGCGAGGGCGAGGATATTGAACGTGTTCTTGTAAAAGCAATCAAGGCTGCCAATCGTGAGATTATCAAAGAAGCATCCGGTGACGAACATCTGAAGGGGATGGGAACAACGGTTGTTGCCGCTACTGTGAAAGAACAGATGCTGTATTTTGCCAATGTGGGAGACAGCCGTCTGTATCTGATCAATCAGGGGATCCAACAGCTAAGTAAGGACCATTCTCTTGTAGAAGAGATGGTACGTCTTGGTGGAATTAAGCCGGAAGAAGCGAAGCATCATCCGGATAAGAATATTATCACAAGAGCGATCGGGGCAAAAGCTGATGTGGATGTGGACTTTTATGAACACCGTCTGAAACGGGGAGACATCATTCTGATGTGTACAGACGGATTAAGTAATATGGTGGAAGATGAAGAACTTTTCCATATTGTGCAGGGAAGCCGGGATATCGTCGAGGCAGGTGAGATGCTGGTGGAAGCAGCAAAAGAGAATGGAGGAACAGATAACATCGGAGTGGTATTGTTTGAGCCATTTGCAGATGAGGTGAGTGTATGATTAAAGAAGGAGTATTTTTAGGGAAACGATACGAGATACTTGGCCGTATCGGTTCTGGCGGAATGGCAGATGTCTATAAAGGCAAGGATCATAAGCTGAATCGTTTTGTTGCGATCAAGGTGCTGAAGAGCACGTATCGTTCGGATGAGACGTTTATTAAGAAGTTTTTAAGCGAAGCTCAGGCAGCAGCAGGATTGATGCATCCAAACGTAGTCAATGTCTATGATGTAGGACAGGATCGTGGTCTTTATTATATGGTCATGGAGCTTGTAGAAGGAATTACGCTGAAGGATTACATTGAGAAGAAAGGAAAGCTTTCAGCAAAAGAGACAATCAGTATTTCCATCCAGATGGTGACAGGTATTCAGGCAGCGCATAACTGCCATATCATTCACCGGGATATTAAGCCGCAGAATATCATTATTTCCAAAGATGGAAAGGTTAAGGTTACTGATTTCGGAATCGCGCGGGCTACGACATCAACGGCAACGCAGGCAGTAACAACAACGGTGATGGGATCTGTACATTACACATCTCCGGAACAGGCCAGAGGCGGTATTGTAGATGAGAAGAGTGATATCTATTCAGCAGGTATCACGATGTATGAGATGATCACCGGGCATGTTCCGTTTGACGGAGATTCGACAGTGACGGTTGCTTTGAAACATTTGAATGAAGTGATCAAGTCTCCAGCAGAAGAAGTTCCGGATATTCCGTACAGCCTGGAGTGCATTATTATGAAATGTACGCAGAAACTGCCGAATAAGCGTTATATGAGCTGCGAGGAGCTGCTTCAGGATCTGAAGCATTCACTGGTAGATCCGGAAGGGGATTTTGTTGTTCTTGATGGTGTGACAAAACGTATGCCGGCAACATCCCAGGATACAGGTCGGACTACGGTTGTTATGTCACCGGATGAACTGAATCGTATGAAGAATCGTCAGAATTATAATGATGATTATGACGATGATTATGATGATGATTATGAGGACGACTACGATGACCGCCGTAGAAGCCGTTATGATGATGACAATGACTACGACGACCGCTGCAGAAGCCGTTATGATGATGACGATGACTACGATGATCGCCGCAGAAGCCGCTATGATGATGACGATGACTACGACGACCGTCGCAAAGACCGTTATGATGACCGGAATCGCCGTAAGAAGAATGAAGTAAATAAAGACACGAAGAAGATCATGAAGATTCTTATGGTTGTTGCCGGTGTTGTGATCGCACTTTTGATCATGTTCCTTGTAGGAAATGCAGTGGGCGTATTTAAAGGTGGAAAAGGAACGACTACACAGCAAACAGATTCAGAGATGGTAAAAGTACCGGATGTGACAGGCAAGACATATGAGGAAGCACAGAAAGAACTGAACAAATATGATCTCGGAATCCATAAGTCAACTGCGCCTTCCGATACTGTTGCAAAAGGAAAGATTATCAGCCAGGATCCTGCTGATGGAAAGAAAGTAAAGAAGCATACAACAGTCAATGTTGTGATCAGCAGTGGTGAAGAAGCTAAGATGACAACGATTCCAAGTGTTGTTGGTTTGGCAGAAGCTGATGCAGAAAAAGCACTTCAGGCGAAGAACCTTGTTGTGAAGAAAGGTGATCCTGTTTACAGTGATGATGTGGAGCAGGGAGAAGTTGTTTCTGTTAGTCCAAGTGAAGGTGCAGAAGTAAAAGAAGGAACAACGGTTACTCTTGTAATAAGCAAGGGAAATCAGCCGGCAACAGTTCCTAAACTTACCGGAAAGTCCCAGTCGGATGCTGAAGCAGCCCTTTCACAGGCAGGTTTGTCCGGAAATGCAACTGAAGATTACAGTGATACTGTAGAAAAAGGATTGGTTATTTCACAGGATACAGATGCCGGAAAAGAAGTATCTAAAGGTACAACAATTGGATATGTGGTGAGCAAAGGACCAAAGCTGACGGTGGTTCCAGTGCCAAGTATAATTTCTTTTGATAAGAATACAGCAGAGAAAAAGCTGAAAGAAGCAGGATTAACACCAGAGTATATTGGTGATGACTATAGTGATAATTATCCGAAAGGTCAGGTATTTTATCAGTCTGTCAGCGGTGGTACTCAAGTGGAAAAAGGAACAACAGTTCAGTATATGGTCAGCAAAGGACAGCAGCCTACAGATCCGGGACAGGGCTCTGGAACTGGTTCTGAAACAGAAGATTCTGGAAATCAATGATAACAGAGAGCAAGTATATGCAGGGAAAGATAATAAAAGGAATTGCCGGATTCTACTACGTGAATGTAGTAGAATCCGGAATTTTTGAATGTAAAGCAAAAGGTGCCTTTCGAAAAGACGGAATCAAGCCGTTGGTCGGTGATGATGCTGTGATCGAGGTGCTTGATGAAAAAGAAATGACAGGAAATATCACAGAGATCCTGCCGCGTAAGAATGAGTTGATTCGTCCGGCAGTAGCCAATATTGATCAGGCACTGGTTGTGTTTGCAGTGACAAAACCGAAACCGCATTACAATCTGTTAGATCGTTTTCTTGTCATGATGGAACGAAAAGAGATACCTGTCGTATTATGTTTTAATAAGACAGATATTGCAAGCCATCCTGAAATTGCAGAATTGAAAGAAGTTTATACCGGATGCGGATATCCGGTGATCTTTACAAGTGCAAAGGAAGAAGAAAATATCAGTGAGTTAAAATCACTTTTAAAAGGAAAGACAACTTCAATTGCAGGTCCTTCCGGTGTCGGAAAGTCTTCTCTGATCAATCTTCTTCAGAGTGAAGTGAAGATGGAGACAGGAAGTATCAGTAAGAAGATTGACCGAGGGAAACATACAACAAGACATTCCGAACTGATCGTGATCGGAGAAGAGTCTTATATTATGGATACTCCGGGATTCAGTTCTCTTTACGTTAATGATTTCGAAAAAGAAGATTTAAAATATTATTTTCCGGAATTTACACCGTTTGAAGGACAGTGCAAGTTCAATGGCTGTGACCATATTCATGAACCCGGATGCGCTGTGAAAGAAGCAGTAGAAGAAGGGAAGATCCATAAGATCAGATATGAAGATTATACGGAGATGTACCGTGAACTAAAGGAAAGAAAGAGGTATTAAGTTTATGAAAAATATTTTGGCACCATCTATTCTCTCAGCAGATTTCAAGATTTTAGGAGAACAGTTGAAATTAACAGAAGAAGCAGGCGCAGAGTATACTCATTTTGATGTGATGGACGGAATGTTCGTTCCAAGCATTTCCTTTGGAATGCCTGTTCTCGCATCAATCAAGGGAGCAACAACACAAACACTGGATGTTCATCTTATGGTGACAGAACCGATCCGTTATGTGGAAGAATTCGTGAAAGCAGGAGCAGATATCGTTACAGTTCATTATGAAGCATGTGAAGATCTGCAGGCAACAATTGATAAAATCCATGCAGCAGGAGCGAAAGTGGGAATTTCTATTAAACCGAAGACACCGGTTGATGTACTGCTTCCATATCTGGATCAGGCAGAGATGTTTCTGATCATGTCTGTAGAACCGGGATTCGGCGGACAGGCATTTATTCCGGAATCACTGGAGCGTATCAGTGAATTGAGAAACCTTCTGAATGAAAAAGGACTTACAACTGATATTGAAGTAGATGGTGGAATCTATCATAAAAACGTGGCAGAAGTACTTGCAGCCGGAGCGAATGTAATGGTCTCAGGTTCAGGAGTTTTTAAAGGCGACATCAAAGATAATACAGCAAAGTTTATGGAGATTTTAAACGGCAATGTGTAAGAGAACAGTTATTGTGAGCGGGGGAATGCTGGAAGAAGATTTTATCCTTCCAATTCTTGAGGCAGAAGAGACAGAATTTATTATCGGAGTAGATAAAGGACTCGCATTTCTTTATGAACATAAGATCAAGCCGGATTACATTGTGGGAGATTTTGACAGTGTACCGGAAGAAGTGATCGATTATTATAGAAAAGAAGCAAGTGTACCGATCCGGGAGTTCAATCCGGTAAAGGATGCGTCTGATACGGAGATTGCACTTCGTATGTGTCTTGGACTCAGAAGAAAAGAAATCTGGATTCTTGGAGGAACAGGAAATCGTTTGGATCATTTCTGGGCCAATGTCCAGTGCCTGAATATTGCACTTGAAGCAGGATCTCAAGCGATGATCTTAGACAGTCATAATAGAATTCGTCTGCTTGATCATGGAATCGCAATTCGCAGAGAAGAAGCTTTCGGAAAGTATTTTTCAGTATTTCCGATGCAATTTCCGGTTGAGGATTTCTGTATCAGCGGTGCAAAATATCCATTGCAGAATCATTTGCTCTCATCAGGAGACAGCTTATGTGTGAGTAATGAGTTTGCAGAAGGTGAAGATGAAGTGAAGATCTCTTTTGTGTTTGGAAAAGTTGTTTTGATGGAAACGAGAGATTGAAATAAGGGATTTATAGGAGCATTCATGTAAGTTTTTGAAGAATTGCCCACTTTGTGGCTCACTAATCTTGGATGTTTTTATCGAAGCTTTAATGCAGTAACAACGCAACAATTACATAAAAAGAGTTGCTATTTTTATGAATTTGTCATATACTATTCTTAGATAGAGAGCCTATCTTCGGGAGAGTTCCTGCCATATAAGTGGAAGATTTTAAACTCGGGAGAGCTCCTGCCATATAAGTGGAGAATTTTAAACTCAAAGGGAGCGTTAGCTCCCTTGTTTTCGTATAAGGAGAAATAAATAAAAGGAGATACGG
>OHCL01000514.1_pt1 | contig 13278 bp, 14 predicted proteins | sample 1577591 | NCBI WGS metagenome assembly OHCL01 (sample SAMEA3879549, study PRJEB24766) | human gut metagenome | biome: human-associated habitat; feature: feces | place: USA | collected 1985/1987
GCGCGCTCACCGTTGAATTCATTCCCTGCCATATATTCGCTCAGCTCCGTGCGGCAATCGTCCAGGCTAATCCAGGCACTGTCAGCACACTCTGCCAACGGTGCCAGACGGCTATCGTAGCGTGCCGCATACTGCAGCTGATCGCGCACTCGCGCCAGACGCGAAAGAATTGCGTCCTCCTCATCAAGCTGCTGATAAGAGCTGTCAACAGCCTTCATAATGCGCTCACTGTTCTGCAGCAGGCGTGCCTCCGCCTCCAGGCCATCCTCCTCGCCAGGCTTCAAGGCAGCGTCCGAAATCTCCTTGATTTCCCAAGCGTAACGGTCCAGCAGCAAATCCTGCTGCTCATTCTCCCGCTCCAGACTGCTCAAATGCTTGACAGCAGCAGTATACTCGCTGTAAAGCTGCTTATACTCCTGCAGTGCCTGCGCCAGCTTCGGACCGCCAAAAGCATCCGTCAGATGCAACGGTGCATCCGGCTTCAGCAAGGCCTGGTTTTCATGTTGGCCGTGAATATCCACCAAACGCGCACCGATAGCCTTCAGCACAGCCAAGGGCACCTGCACACCATTGATAAAGGCGCGGCTTTTGCCCGCAGCGCTAATCTGACGCTTGAGGAATAAATCCTCCTCCGGCTCCAGACCGTGCTCCGCCAACAGCGCTTTAATTTCCTGCTGACCGCTTACATCAAAGACAGCCTGCACCCACAGGCCGTCAGTACCGCTGCGCACGTAATCGGCCGATGAGCGTCCGCCCAGCACCATGCCGAAGGCATCTATCAGAATAGATTTGCCGGCACCGGTTTCGCCTGTGAAAACATTGAAGCCGGGAGTAAAATCAGCATGCGCGTCCTCTAACAGTGCAAAATTGTGAACATGCAATGATTGCAGCATAATCTCTTGCCTCGCTTATCTGTAATCCTTGAAGCGTTCCAGCAGAGTGATTACAGCTTCTTTATTTGGCAGAGCAATGAAAACGGTGTCATCACCGGCAATAGAACCAAGAATTTCCGGCCACTTCATATAGTCTACGGCAAAGGCAACAGCCTGCGCTGTGCCAGGCAGCGTGCGGATTACCACCATGCTGTCGGAAGCACGCACACTTACGATAGAATCGTTGAAGGTACGCTCCAGACGCTCCATGGTCAGCATCGAGCTGTGCTCCTTCGGATAAGCATAGTGATAATGTCCGTTGGCATCCGGTACCTTGACCAGCATAAGCTCCTTGATATCACGTGAAACTGTAGCCTGCGTAACATCAATGCCCTGATGACGTAAAGCGGAAGCCAAATCCTCCTGCGTTTCAATCTTATTGTTGTCGATAATCTCTTTTATTTTAGCATGTCTGGTCATTTTCATAGTCAATCACCTCTAATAGCAAAATAATTCTATGCCTTACTTTTCTATAATCATGATACTTCTATAAAGGTTATGATGTATAGTAATGCCTTACGTATTTATTTATGGATGACGTATACGGTGCCTTATCATGCGCCGACTTATAGATTGCGCATCAGCTTCTGCTGCCAAGTCTGGTAGTAGTCCCTGCGCGTCAATCTTACAAACTTCATCTCATAAGGCGATTTGGCGATATGCACACTGGTATCGTTAGGCACCTCGATAACATTTTCGCCGTCAGCCGAAAGCAGCATTTCCTCACTGCCGGGAATCGGCCTGAGCTCTATTGTTTCCGACATAGGAATAACAAGCGCTCTGTTCGTCAGCGAATGTGCGCAGACAGGAGTAATGACGCTGACATCAAGCTCCGGCATAACAAGCGGTCCGCCTGCTGAGAGAGAATATGCCGTAGAACCGGTTGCCGTTGCGATAATCAGACCATCTGCCGCATATTTACCGGATAAACGTCCGTTAATAAAAAGCATCATATGCGCCAGCTTGCTGAACATGCCCTTAGCCAGAACTAAATCGTTGAGCGCATGCGCCGTAGCAAGCAGCTTATCGCCGCAGATAACTCTGGCCTGCAGCAGACTGCGGCTTTCCAGCGTATAGTTGCCCTGTGCCAGACGGCTGATAGCCTTATACATACCCTGCAAATCAATCTCTGCCAAAAAGCCCAGCTTGCCGAAGTTGATACCGAAGGCAGGCACATCGAGAGGTGCAAGGTGGCGCGCCATCTGCAGCAGTGTACCGTCACCGCCGAGGCTGACACCATAGTCCAGCGTTTTCAGCGTCTGCGGCTCACTTTTATTGTAGCTGCTTACGCCATACTGCTGCGCCACATCCACAGGCAACACCGGTTCAAGTCCCCAGTCCTTGCAGAGCTGAATAAATTCCGGCAGAGCAATGCAGACGTTTTCTTTACCAAGGTTGGGGAAAATCCCTAAACGTTTCTTTTGCATCTCATGCCTCTGTCTTTTCTGCTTTCTTATCTAAGTCGCCATGACTGCGGCCTACAAGCTGTGCTACCTGCTCGCTGCTTACGGCATCGTCGTCACCCAGCGTCAGGTGCAGCAGATATTCAATATTGCCCTCCGGTCCCTTGATAGGAGAAAAATCCAATCCGGCAATGCCGAAGCCTTCCCCCTTGGCGAAGCTGATGACGTTATTGATAACCTGCTCGTGCACGGCAGCATCACGCACAACGCCCTTCTTGCCGACATTTTCCTTGATTAAAGCCACTACAAAGCCTTCGGGCTTGAGGATTTTGTGTACCGTCGGCAAAATTTTATCCAGCGAAATAAAGGCTACGTCGATGGTTGCAGCATCCACCTGCTCGGGCAGGCTGTCTGCTTCCAGATAACGCACGTTGGTGCGCTCCATGTTCACTACACGCTCATCGTTGCGCAGCTTCCACGCCAGCTGACCATAGCCTACGTCAATCGCATACACTTTCGCCGCACCGTTCTGCAGCGCGCAGTCGGTGAAACCGCCGGTAGAAGCACCGATATCGGCAACAACCTTGCCTTCTACGCTGATGGGGAAAATCTGCAAAGCCTTCTCCAGCTTCAGGCCGCCGCGGCTTACATAGGGCAGCTTATTGCCCAGCAGACGGATAGTAACCTCCGGTGCTACCGGTGTACCCGGTTTATCTATTTTCTGTTCATTGACCAATACCTGTCCCGCCATAACCGCAGCCTGCGCCTTGGCACGGCTTTCAAACATACCGCGGTTGACTAACAGAACATCAAGTCTTTCTTTTTTCACTCTTCTTCACCCTTTACAAATGCTGCAGCCTTGGCAGCAATGGTTGGCGTATCCAGTCCCAAATCACGGAACAGCAGCTTTTTGTCGCCATGCATAACAAATTCATCAGGAATGCCGAAGCAACGTACTTCACACTGCTCCAGCAGTTTATTTTCATTAAGCTCTTCGAGAACTGCGCTGCCGACACCGCCTGCCAATACGCCTTCTTCCAGAGTAATAATCTTGCCGTAGCTTTGCGCATGCTCACGCAAGAGTTCAACATCCAGCGGTTTGGCAAAACGCATATTCACAACACCTGCGCTGATTCCCTGCGCTTCCAGCAGCTCCGCTGCATCCAACGCAGTCTGCACCATGCTGCCAATCGCCCAAAAACAGACATCCTTGCCTGTACGCAGCACCTCTGCCTTACCAATCGGCAAATCCTGCCACTGCGTGTCCAGCGCAACGCCCACACCGCTGCCGCGCGGATAGCGCACGGAAACAGGTCCGTCAAAATCCAGCGCAGTCTTAAGCATATGCTGCAGCTCATTCTCGTCCTTCGGCGCCATAATGGTCATGTTGGGAATGCTGCGCAGATAAGCGTAGTCAAAAACGCCATGATGCGTATAGCCGTCATCACCGACAAGACCGGCACGGTCCAGACACAGCGTTACGTGCAGCTTCTGCATGCAGATATCGTGCATAATGGAGTCATAAGCACGCTGCATGAAGGTAGAATAAATTGCCGCCACAGGCTTCATTCCGGCAGCAGCCATGCCTGCAGCAGCGGTAACCGCATGTTGTTCGGCAATACCGACGTCAAAGAAATGGTCCTTATGCGCCTCGGCAAAAATATTCAAGCCAGTGCCGTCAGGCATTGCAGCCGTAATACCCACAATTTTATCGTCGGTATCAGCCAGCTTGCTCAAGGTTTTACCAAAAACCTCGGTATAGCTTACGGGTGCATTCGGATTAGTAATTTTTTTGCCGGTAGCAATATCAAAGGGGCCTGTACCGTGGAACTTATTTGGGCTTTCTTCGGCAGGCTTGTAGCCCTTGCCCTTTTTCGTCAGCACGTGTACCATAACCGGTCCGTCAATCTTTTTGGCAGCCTGCAGTACATCCAACAAGCCATCCAGATCGTGTCCGTCAACCGGTCCCAAATAAGTAAAGCCAAGCTCTTCAAAAATAGAAGTCGGCACCATCAGGTACTTTACGCTGCCCTTCAGACGGCGGATAGCCTTCAGCACATCACTGCCGAATTCCATATTTTTGAGCCAGCCCTCAATATCATTTTTAATTTTGTTATAGGTTTCGCCTGTACGCAGCTGGTACAGATATTCACTCATCGCGCCCACGTTTTTGGAAATAGACATTTCGTTATCGTTGAGCACAACAATCATATTTTTATGCAGCATACCGGCGTTATTCAGCGCTTCGAAAGCCATGCCGCCAGTCATGGAGCCGTCGCCGATAACAGCTACAACATTATAATCCTCTCCCTGCAAGTCGCGGGCGCAGGCCATGCCAAGCGCTGCAGAAATAGACGTACTGGAATGACCGGTACCGAAAGCATCATGCTCGCTTTCGCTGCGCTTAGGGAAGCCGGAAAGACCGCCGTATTGGCGCAGCGTAGGAAATTGCTCCCTGCGTCCGGTAATAATTTTATGGATATAGGCCTGATGACCTACATCGAAAATAATCTTATCTTCCGGTGTATTAAACACCTTATGCAAGGCTAAAGTCAGCTCTACTACGCCCAGATTCGGTGCCAGATGGCCGCCGGTGTGCGAAATAACGCTGATTAAAAGCTGTCTGATTTCCTTAGCCAACTGCTCCAGCTGCGGCACGGAAAGCTTTTTAACATCAGCCGGTGAATTAATTTTATCTAAAAATTTATTCTCTGCCATAATTACTTCTTTCTGTCAGTCATCAGGCGAGTAATTTCACGTAACGGCTCTGCATTCTCGCCAAACATTTCCAGACATTCCAAAGCCTCTGCCACAGTCTTTTCTGCCAACTCGTGTGCTGCCTGCAGGCCGTACAGTGTTACATAAGTAGATTTGTGGTTCTTGGCATCGCTGCCTACCGGCTTGCCAAGCTCCTCCTCAGTACCTTCGACATCAAGGATATCGTCGGTAATCTGGAAGGCAAGTCCCAGCAAATCAGCAAATTTGGTAAGAGCCAAAAGCTGCTGGTCATTAGCGCCGGCCAGATGCGCACCGCCGCGGATGGCAGCAATAAAAAGCGCACCGGTCTTGCCCGCATGCAGTTTGCGCAGCTCCTCCGGCGTAATCTTCTTGCCTTCAAATTCCAAATCAAGGCCCTGACCGCCAACCATGCCGAAGTTACCGGCACACATAGCCATTTCACGTACAGTTTCAATCAGAACCTTAGGATCAACATTCTTCTGTTCAAGCATTACCTCAAACGCCAAAGTGAGCAGGCCGTCACCGGCAAGCACTGCCATAGCTTCACCAAAAACCTTATGATTGGTCAGACGGCCGCGACGATAATCATCGTCATCCATGCACGGCAGGTCATCGTGAATCAGAGAATAGGTGTGAATCATTTCCAGACCACAGGCCACGGGCAAATAATTGTAGCCCTTGCTGCCCACAGCCTCTGCCGCAGCCATCAGCAGAATCGGACGAATGCGTTTACCGCCTGCCATCAGGCTGTATTCCATAGCTTCATCTACCTTGGAAATACCCTTTTTGGCAATTCTGTTCTTCAAATAGTTTTCTACAAGTTTTTGCTGGTTAGCATAATAAGCTTTAAAATCCATTATTTTACCTCCAAATCCTGGAATGCTTCTAATTTATAGCCAACGTCGTTACTGTCGGTAACAACGATTTTTTCAACCTCCTGCTTCACTGTTTCCAGTCTGCTGCTGCAGACACGGCTCAGCTCCACACCGTATTTAAACACCTCCAGAGCCTTGTCCAAAGGCAGCTCGCCGCTTTCCAGAAGCTGTACCTGTGCTTCCAGCTCGCTTAAGGCATCTTCAAACTTAATGTTCTTTGCAATTTTTTTCGTTGCCATCCTTTACCGCCTTTCTACCTGCTGCACAACCGAGGTTATCACACCGTCTGCGACTGTTGTCAGCAGCTCATCACCCCATCTGAGGTCATCAACACTGCTTACCAGCGTATAATCGGATTTTTGGCTCACAGAATAGCCTCGTCCCAAAACAGCCAGCGGACTGAGGCTGTCCAGCCTTGCTGCCGCCAGCGCCAGCTTATGCTCATCCTGCTGCATATGCAGCTCCAAGGCCTCACGCAATCTGCGCGAAGCAGTATCAAGACGCTGCGACTGGTCGGCAAAAAGCCTTTCCGGGTCACGCAACGCCCACGAATTAACTAAATTATCCAATCTGTGCTGCTGCTGCGTCAGCAATGCTGACAGCAGGCTGCGCGCACGTTGCTCCAGATAGGCAACACGCTGCTTATAGCCTTCAACATCAGCCACCACCAGCTCCGCGGCCTGCGACGGTGTCGCAGCCCTCACGTCGGCAGCAAAATCACACAGCGTAAAATCTGTTTCATGACCTACAGCGCTGACTACCGGAATTTTGGAGGCAGCCACCGCTCTTACGGTAATTTCTTCGTTAAAGGCCCATAAATCCTCAATAGAACCGCCGCCACGTCCTACAATAAGGACGTCAGCCAGCTTTTTACGGTTAAAGAATTCAATCGCCGCAGCAATTTCCGCCGAAGCGCCCTCACCCTGCACCTTAACAGGATAAAGCAAAAACTTTATGCCTTGATTTCTCCTGCGTGACACTGTTATGACATCACGCACAGCGGCACCTGCAGGAGAAGTAATAATTCCCACAGTGCGCGGATGCAGCGGCAGCTGCTGTTTACGCTCAGGCGCAAACAGGCCTGCACGCTCCAGCTTCTGCTTGAGCTTTTCGTAAGCCTGCATCAAATCGCCCACGCCCTGCTGCAGCAGTAAATCGGTATACAACTGATAAACACCGTCGCGTTCATAAACAGCCAGACGGCCTACAGCAACAACTGTATCGCCATTTTGCGGCTGAAAGCGCAGATTAACAGCCTTACTACGGAACATTACGCATTTGAGCACCGCACCGGCATCCTTCAAAGTAAAATAGCAATGACCTGAAGGATATCGCTTAAAATTAGAGATTTCACCGACAACCTGCAGATTACGCAGCTCCGGCTCCTGCTCCAGTATATGCTTTATGAAATTATTTATTTCGCTTACCGAATAAACAGCTTCTGTCATTTTTCTTATGTAATCTCCAGGCAACAGCGGCACAGCCACTGGCATTATCACAGCTGAAGCGTCCTTCCGGCACCCACAGGCGCACACGGCGCTTCGCCAGCTTTTCTTCAACGTGTTTGCGGATGTACTTGTTGGAGCCGACGCCACCAACCAAAATCACATCTCGCACACCATATGCCGCTGCGCCGTTACGCAGCAGACGGGCAAAGGTTTCCGCCAGCGTATACTCCACGCCCAAGGCCAGAGAAGCAGCATCCGCCCCCGCCTCCAGCTTGCGCATAGCGGCAGTTGCAGGTCCCGATAAGCTCACATCCAGCTTACGCACGGACACCGGCAGCTCCAACGGCGCTTCCGCCTGTTCTGCAAGCTGCTCCAGTGCCGGACCTGTCGGAAACTGCAGTCCCAACGCCACACCGATGCGGTCAACAAACTGACCGGCGTGCAAATCCAAACTGCCGCCAACCTGCGTCAGGTTATAACGGCTGTCCTCACGACGTTCGCACAACAGCAAATCGGTAGTGCCGCCGCTGGCATGCAGCAGCAAAAAACGCTCCGCCTGCGGTCCGCATGCCGACCAAAGACCGGCCTCCAAGTGATTTTCCTGGTGGCTGATGACCTCCAACGGCACCTTATAGGCAGCCGCCAGGCTGCGAGCAACGCTCATGCCGGCAAGAAACGCCGGCATATAGGAGTCCGCAAGCGGACGCGGATAACCGCTGACACCAATAGCTGCCAAGGTGCAATCCTTATCGGCAAAGACCTCCTCCACCAAGCGCGGCAGATTGCGTGTATGCTGAAAAACCATCTCGGACTGCTGCAGGCCGCAGCGTCCCAGCTTCACGCTTAAAATCTGTCTGGCCTCGGCAAGCAGGCTGCCATCCTCCGCCAAAAGAGCGGCAGAGGTAGTATAACAGCTGGTATCAATGCCTAAATAAACCTTTTGGCTCATTTTCTTGCCAGCTTACCTAAAACACCGTTAATAAAGCGCGGAGATTCTTCGGTTCCATAAGCCTTGGCAATCTCCACTGCCTCATTGATAGCAACACCTGCAGCTAGGGCAGGCTTTTCATGGCGCATTTCAAAAACTGCTACGCGCAGGATATTTCTGTCGGTAGCAGGCATACGCTCTACTGTCCAGTCGGTTGCACAGCTGTTCAAAGTCGCATCAATAGCTTCTTTGTTTTCTACAACACCGTTAACAAGCACCATAGAATACTTCTTAACATAGTTTCTGGCACTTGCGGCCCCCAGCTCCTTATGCTGGTCCAAAGCCTTGTCTACCGCAGCCTCCGGATGCAGCTCCTCGTGCTCATCTAAAGCTGCGTCAACAGCCTGTTCTACCTCATTACCGGTAAAGTCTATTTGGAATAACGCCTGTAAGGCAACCTCTCTTGCAAGTCTACGAATCATTTGCACACTCTCCTTGTATAAAAAATTTTAATAAATATCTTGTATGATGGATTCAGATTAGGCAGATGGTGCCTTATCTTTCGCCGCCACCTATTAATTTGAGGCGAAGATACCTTATCTTTCGCCGCTACCACTGTTATCTGTGGTAGCCTGGCGGCAACAACCTATCCAACCACTCCAGCAAATCCTCTTTCTTATCCAGCTTATTGCCGATAAAAAAGCCCAAGCCGATGCAGATCATCAGAAACAGTGCCTGGAAAAATCCCAGCCACAGCACAACCACGCCGATAAACAGGCCAAACACCGAGCAAAGCAGACGGCCGCGATAATTATTCCAGATATCATTAAGAATATCGTTAAACATAGCTTCTGCCTCCTATTCTTCCTTTGCTTTAATCTGTTTGAAGAACAGCTCTATTTCCTTAACCTCAATGCCGGTAACCTTTTTGATGGTTTCACGGACGTTGGTCTTAATCTCACCGGAGGTTTCCGGAATATTTATGCCGGGTTCAATCGAAGCATTAATGCGCACATCAATGCATTGATTCTCCAGCTTCACAATAACCTTTACATGATGGATGCCGTATATTTCCTGCGACAGAACAGCAATATAATCCTCCAATGCGCCCTTGCCTACAAGCACCTTGCCCTTATCGCTGTCACTCAGCTTCAGCGAGCTTACGCCCGTCAGTCCCAGTCCGGTAATCAGCAGGCGTACGCTCACCAGCAGCATAATCACGCCGCCTACAGCATAAACCCAGTTGCCCGGGATATGGCTGATAAACGCTACCATACCGGTATCAGAGAAAACGCCAAGACTGCACAGCAGCGTCAGCACTGAAGCTACCGTCATTAATATCGTATACAGCGTCAGGATAATTCTATCCGCAATACCCATAACAGTTAATCCTCCTCTAAAAACTTCCTATGCTTTTCATCCATGTCTTCCTCCGGCGGCAGCTCAAAATCATGGTTATCATGGAGATTAACCAGCTGCTGCTCAAAGGAATTGGCCTCCGTTGCTTCCGCACGCTTAGCCTGCGCCTGCAAAATTTCCGCCATATCTACATCAGATGAGCTTTCCTTTTCCAGCTCGCTTTCACGCCTTTTGGCCACGCCTTCGACATTGACATCGACAAATTGCACCTCGTAACCGGTCATCGCCTCAATAGCATCTTTAACCTTTTCCTGTACCTCCAAAGCAATCTCCGGAATGCAGCAGCCGTATTCAATAACAATATACACACTGGCATTTACCGTCTTGCCTTCAAAATGCAAGCGCACGCCCTTAGAAGCATTCTCCTTGCCCAAGAAGCGGTTAATGCCATCTGTCAGACCACCGCTCATGCCGACAACTCCCGGCACCTCCTGCGCCGCCAGGCTGGCAACGATACAGATAACCTCGTCGGCAATACGTATATCACCATATTCTTCCTTGTCCTGTGTTTCCGCTGCTTCGGCAGCAGCTTCAGCGGCTTCTGCAGCCTTGGCCCTGATAGTGTCCTTTATATTTTTTTCTTCCATATCCGGCACCTCCTGCTCGCTTACGTGCCGGCAGAAGCGCGACAGCGTAATGAAGACAGTTATACATTATTATCTTCTTATTATAACACATTTTATACAATCCGTATGCATAAAATGTATAAAAAATAAGTGCTTAACCTACATATGATTGATTCCGCTTTTCGCTTACAGTACATGAGCAATACAAGGGAACGCAGTACCTCACATATCATATGCAACGCAAAAAGACCACTCCGCAGAGTGGTCTTTAAGAACAATTTCAAATTAAGCTTACAGCGCTGCTTTAACCTTTGCAACCAGGTTTTCAACAGTAAAGCCGTATTTTTCCATCATTACATCGCCGGGTGCAGAAGCGCCGAAGGTGGTAATGCCCAGAACATTCTTTTCAGTGCCAGTGTAACGGCTCCAACCGTAAGGAACGCCTGCTTCAACAGCAAACTTGGTTACGCCTGCAGGCAGAACACTTTCCTTGTACTCATCGCTTTGAGCATCAAAAGCATCCCAGCAAGGCATAGATACAACGCTAACGTCAATGCCCTCTTCTGCCAGCTTAGCTTGTGCAGCCAGTGCCAGATGTACTTCACTGCCGGTACCGATCAGAACAGCCTTAGCCTCGTTCTTAGCCGGGCTCAGTACATAAGCGCCCTTATGAGCGTTTTCATGGATGGTTGCTGCATAGTCATGCAGTACAGTCAGCTTTTGACGGCTCAGCAGCAGGCAGGTCGGTTTATGCTTGTTCAGGCAAGCCTGTTGCCATGCGGTAGCGGTTTCCAGAGCGTCAGCCGGACGGATAACGCTTACGTTCGGAATCAGGCGCAGAGCCATAGTGGTTTCAATCGGCTGATGAGTAGGACCGTCTTCGCCCAGTGCAATGCTGTCATGAGTCAGTACGAATACGGACTGAATGCCCATGAGTGCTGCCATACGGATGGTCGGACGCAGGAAGTCAGCGAATACCAGGAAAGTGCCGCCGAAGGGAATGAAACCGCCATGAAGGGAAATACCGTTCAGAACAGTACCCATAGCGTGTTCACGAACGCCAAAGTGAATGTTACGGCCGGTTCTGTCCAGCTTGGAGAAGTAACCGCCGGTTTTCATGATAGTTTTGTTGGACGGGCCAAGGTCAGCACTGCCGCCAACCAGCTCAGGCAGCTGTGCAGCCAGAACTTGGATAATATCGCCGCTTGCTTCGCGGGTAGCGTTCTTAACGGTATCCTTGAAGATTGCTTCCAGAGCAGTCAGGTTAACCATGGAGTTGCCGGCAATGCGCTCTTCCAGTTCTTTAGCCAGCTCAGGATATACCATCTTATAGTCATCCATCAAAGCATTCCAGGCAGCTTCATTTGCAGCGCAACCATCCAGCTTAGCAGCAAAATGTTCTTTAACCTCAGCAGGTACATAGAACATTTCCTGCGGCCAGCCGGCTTTTTCTTTGGTAGCTGCCAATGCTTCACCACCCAGCGGCTCGCCATGGCAGGACGGGCTGTCCTGTTTCGGACTGCCGAAGCCGATGTGAGTGCGTACAATAATCAGAGAAGGATGCATGGTGTCAGCCTTAGCTTCTTCGATAGCTGCCTGCATAGCGTCAACATCCTCGCTGCTTTCTACGCGCAGAACCTGCCAGCCATAAGCCTTGAAGCGGGCTTCAACATCCTCAGTGAAGGCAATATCGGTGCTGCCTTCGATAGTAATCTTGTTATCATCATATAAGTAAATCAGTTTGCCCAAGCCAAGGGTACCTGCCAGAGAAGCAGCCTCGCAGGAAACGCCCTCCATCAGGTCACCGTCAGAGGTCAGACCAAAGGTGTAGTGGTCAACAACCGGGAAATCAGGTTTGTTGTACTTTGCGCCCAGCATAGCTTCAGCAATAGCAAAGCCAACGCCCATAGCAAAGCCGTGGCCCAGAGGACCGGTAGAAACGTCAACGCCAGGAGTCAGGCCGAATTCCGGATGGCCCGGAGTCTTGCTGCCCCATTGACGGAAGTTTTTCAGCTCATCCAGGGACAGGTCATAGCCTGCCAGGTGCAGCATTGCATACAGCAAAGCGCTGCCATGACCCGGAGAAAGGATGAAACGGTCGCGGTTGAACCATTGCGGATCAGCCGGATTATAATTCATAAAGCGGTCCCAGATGGTGTACATCAAAGGAGCGGTACCCAGAGGGAAGCCAGGATGGCCGGATTTAGCCTTTTCTACCTGGTCTGCTGCCAAAAAGCGAAGAGTGTTTACACATGCCTGATCAATTTTCTGCATCGAGAAAACCTCCATTTTTCCAAAATTATCTAAACTAATTATATCATATTTCCCTATATTGTCTACACTTTTTCGTTAAAATTGTAAACTATTTACACTTTCAACTGAATTCCTAAGCGAAGGTAATGATATGATATTATTATTTTCCCGTGCTGCCGAAGCCGCCTGCACGTACAACCTTCTCCACCTTATCGTCATCGTCAACGGTCAGATAATTGTAGAAAATGCCCTGTGCAATGCGTTCACCCTGCGGAATCGTAACAGCCTCGGTACCCATATTCATCAAAGCCACCATAATGTGACCTTCGTTATCAGCATTATTATAATAATCGGCATCAATAATACCGACATTATTCACCAGCATCAGATGCTTCTTTACCGCCATGCTGCTGCGGATATGCAGGCCCAAGAACTCGCCTGTCTGCATATAAGCCTTCACACCTGTAGGCACCAGCACCAGCTTACCCGGCTCCAGTACAACCTCTTCGGCAGCGCTGATGTCATAACCGGCGCTGAACTGTGTCTTGCGCTCCGGCATCGGGAACTCAACATCCATATACCTGGCAACCTTTTCAAAACCACGTGTTTTCATTAGTAACTCACTCCTCCAATCTACAAAAAAGAGCTGTCACAAATGCGACAGCTCTTTTAAATTCACAAATTATTTTTGTACGCTCTTCATCAGAACAGCCTT
>OHCL01000542.1_pt1 | contig 12811 bp, 6 predicted proteins | sample 1577591 | NCBI WGS metagenome assembly OHCL01 (sample SAMEA3879549, study PRJEB24766) | human gut metagenome | biome: human-associated habitat; feature: feces | place: USA | collected 1985/1987
TTTTTGTTATTTTTGCCATGTTTATTATTAATATGAAGACTGCATTAATAACCCTATTATTTAAATATGAAAAACAAATTCTTAAAGACTTTTATTTTCTTTTCTTTATTGTCGGCAGGGGTTTCCGCTCAGCCCGGTCATAAATTATTACCTGCCGAACAGGAAATTCCTTTGAACTATGGTGCCGATCGTTTGGGTAAACGTTATGACGCGGATATGCAGAAATTTCGGGACAACCGTTTGGGTGCTTTTATCCATTGGGGGCTTTATGCCATTCCCGGTGGTGAATGGAACGGGAAAGTCTATCCGGGTGCTGCGGAATGGTTGAAATCATGGGCAAAAGTTCCGTCGGGCGAGTGGCTGGAGTTGATGAAACAGTGGAATCCGACGAAGTTTGATGCCAGGAAGTGGGCAAAGATGGCCAAGGAGATGGGAGTTCGTTATGTGAAGATCACCACCAAGCACCATGAAGGCTTTTGCCTCTGGCCCAGTAAGTATACAGAAAACACAGTGGCCAATACCCCATACAAGAAAGACCTTTTGGGGGAAATGGTAAAGGCGTATAACGATGAGGGCATTGACGTACATTTCTATTTCTCTGTGATGGACTGGAGCCACCCGGACTGGCGTTATGATGTGAAGACGCCCGAGGACAGCGCTGCTTTCAGCCGTTTTCTGACGTTTACGGATAATCAGCTGAAGGAGCTTGCAACCCTTTATCCGACGGTAAAGGACTTCTGGTTTGACGGCATCTGGGATGCCAGCATCAAGAAGAACGGTTGGTGGACGGCCCATGTGGAGCGTATGCTGAAGGAGATGCTTCCGGGCGTGACCATCAACAGCCGTTTGCGTGCCGATGACTACGGGAAACGTCATTTTGACAGCAACGGTCATTTGATGGGAGATTATGAATCCGGTTACGAACGCCGTTTGCCCGACCCGGTGAAGGACTTGAAAGTGACCCGCTGGGACTGGGAAGCCTGTATGACGGTACCCGAAAACCAATGGGGATACCATAAAGACTGGTCTCTCAGTTATGTCAAGACTCCGGTGGAGGTGCTCGAACGTATCGTTCATGCCGTGTCCATGGGTGGCAATATGGTTGTCAACTTCGGTCCTCAGGCGGATGGGGATTTCCGTTCGGAAGAAAAGGAGCTGGCTAAATCCATCGGTGCTTGGATGAAGAAGAATGGCCAATGCATTTATGGTTGCGACTATGCCGGTTGGGAGAAACAGCCTTGGGGATATTACACCCGCAAGGGGTCGGATGTTTACATGGTTGTCTTTAATTGTCCTTATTCAAAGCATCTGACGGTGAAGACACCGAAGGGCACCCGGGTAGTGAAAGCCGCATTGCTGAATGGAAAATCGGTGAAGGTGGTTGAGACGGCACGGAATGAGTATAATGTGGATATGCCTGCACAGGAACCCGGCGAACCGTTTGTCATCAAACTGCAGATAAAAGAAGCAGCCGGTGTCGTGGATAAATATCGTGATGCTTTAACCTGATGAAAAAGATGAATTATATGTATAAGTTGTGTGGAACAGCACTTGCCGTGCTGTTCTCCGTTTCCGTTTCCTCCCAGATTCCTTTTACTAAGGTGGAAACGAAGAATATGATGCGTAAAGTGGCGGATTGGCAGATAGCCCATCCCAATACCGGCCATGAACATGATGACGTGTCATGGACCCACGCCGTCCTTTATGCGGGAATGGCTGACTGGGCCGAACTGAGTGAAAAGGAAGACGGTTATGATTTCTATTACCGCTGGCTGCTTCGTATAGGCAGCCGCAACCAGTATCAGCTTGGGTCATGGATGTATCATGCCGATTTTATCGCAGTGGCGCAGGTGTACCTCGATTTATATAATAAATACGGTCAGGAAAGGATGATCTGGCACACGCTGGCCCGTACCGATTGGGTGATCGGGCATCCTGCAAAAGGGAATTTGGAGCTGGACTATAGCCGTATCGAGAGCCTGGACCGTTGGTCATGGTGTGACGCCCTGTTCATGGCCCCTCCGGTGTATGCCAAGCTTTATGCGATGACCGGTGATAAGAAATATGTTGATTTTCTAAATCGTGAGTACCGGGCCACATACGATTTCCTGTTCGATAAGGAAGAGCATCTCTTCTACCGCGATTCCCGCTATTTTAATAAAAAAGAAGCCAACGGCAAGAAAGTGTTTTGGGGGCGTGGCAATGGCTGGGTATTGGGCGGACTGAGTGAAATCTTGCAGGCCTTGCCTGCAAAGGACCAGCACCGCCGTTTCTATGAGGACCTGTTTGTCACTTTGTCTGCGCGCGTGGCCGAGTTGCAGAGCAAGGACGGCTACTGGCATGCCAGCCTGCTCGACCCCGAATCTTATCCTTCTCCCGAAACCAGTGCGACCGGTTTCATTGTTTATGCACTGGCATACGGCATAAACGAGGGCTTGTTGGATAAGGATAAGTTTACTCCCGTTGTGGTGAAAGGCTGGCAGGCTATGCTTGATGCTGTTTCTGCGGAAGGTAAGCTGGGCTATGTGCAGCCCATCGGGGCCGACCCTCGCAAAGTGACCCGCGAGATGACAGAGGTGTACGGCGTAGGCGCTTTCCTGCTGGCCGGGAACCAGATTTATAAGATGGCACAATGATTGAATTCTCAAAGTTTAAACGAATATTTTGGTATAGATGAATAAATTAGTAAGTCTGTTGCTTGCCGGTCTGTTTGTTTGCGGTAGTGGCGTTGCTCGCGATGTCACCTCTTTCAACACGGGCTGGCAATTCAAGAAAGGCCCTTTTTCAGCCGATGCGATGAAGGCGGCTTCCCAATGGGAGGGTAAATGGGAAACAGTGGAAATCCCGCATACATGGAATGCCCGGGATATGCAGATTCGGTATAATAATTTCTATGAAGGGGTGGGCTACTACAAGAAAAACTTTTTCTGTCCCGGAGACTTGAAAGACAAGCGTGTGTTTTTGCGTTTTGAAGGGGTAGGGGCCTGTTCGGAAGTGTATGTAAACGGCAGGTTGGCAGGGACGCACAAGGGCGGCTATTCAGCTTTTGTGGTTGAAATCGGCCCTTCGCTGAACCCCGGCTCGGATAATGAAATTGTGGTGAAGGCCGACAACCAGTCCCGTCCCGACGTCATTCCGGTGAACCATGTCCTGTTTGGCGTTTATGGAGGCATCTATCGTCCGGTGTGGCTGGTCGTGACCGGAAAGAGCAGCATCGCCGTTAATGATTGTGCTTCTACGGGCGTTTATATCACTCAGAAGAATGTATCGAAGCGTTCGGCCGACATTGCCGTAAAAGTCAAATTGGATAACGCCGCGTTGCATCCTGTTCCCGTGGTTCTCGAAAACACGATTTACACTCAGGAAGGCAGGAAGGTTGCTTCCCAAAAACAGAATATCGAGCTGACTCCCCACGGCATACAGGCTTGTGTGGCTAACTTCAAGCTGAACCATCCCCATTTGTGGCAGGGGCGGGAAGACCCTTATCTTTATAAGGTGGTTTCGCGCCTGATGCAGGATGGGCATGTGATTGACGAAGTGGTCCAGCCTTTGGGGGTCCGTAAGTATGAGATTATAGCCGGTAAAGGTTTTTATCTGAACGGAGAGAAATATCCGATGTATGGAGTCTGCCGTCACCAGGACTGGTGGGGCCTGGGAAGTGCCTTGAAGAATGAGAACCACGACTTCGACCTGGCACAGATCATGGATGTGGGTGCCACCACCGTCCGTTTTGCCCATTATCAGCAGTCGGATTACTTGTATTCCCGTTGCGACTCCCTGGGGCTGATTGTCTGGGCCGAGATTCCTTTTGTGAACCGTGTCACCGGTTATGAGGCAGAGAATGCGCAAAGTCAGCTTCGCGAATTGATCCGTCAGAATTTCAATCATCCTTCCATCTACGTATGGGGGTTGCACAATGAGGTATATCATCCTCACGAATATACATCGCAGTTGACAGCCGCTCTTCATGACCTTGCCAAGACGGAAGACCCCGACCGCTATACGGTTTCGGTGAATGGTTACGGACACATGGAACATCCGGTGAACCTGAATGCCGATATTCAGGGTATGAACCGGTACTTCGGATGGTACGAAAAGAAAATTCAGGATATTGATGCATGGGTGGAAGGTCTGGAAGAGAAATATCCGTACGAGAAACTGATGCTGAGCGAATATGGCGCCGATGCCAATATTTATCATCAAACTGAATATCTGGGACAGTCCCTTAACTGGACCAAGCCTTATTATCCTGAGACTTTCCAAACAAAGACTCACGAATATCAGTGGAGTGTAATAGCCAGGCATCCTTATATCATTGCTTCCTATTTATGGAATATGTTTGATTTTGCTACGCCCATGGCTGACCGTGGGGGCATCCCCGGACGTAACATGAAAGGGCTGATGACTTTCGACCGTAAGACGAGGAAGGATTCCTACTTCTGGTATAAGGCGAATTGGAGTAAGGAACCTGTCCTGCACCTGACCCAACGGCGCAATATGGATCGTGAAAAGCAGGAAACTTCGGTAACGGTCTACTCCAATATCGGCATGCCGAAGGTCTTTCTGAACGGTCGGGAGCTGCAAGGCGTCCGTAAAGGCTATACCGATGTGCACTATGTTTTCGACCATGTAATGCTGGGTGACGGAAAGAATAGGCTGAAGGCTGTTGTGTCCCGCGATGGCAAAGAGTATACGGATGAAATAGAATGGAACTATTCCGGCGAGAAGAACAGAGGTACGGAAGCCTACGAGAACAAGAACGAGCATTTCGGCCTGTAGAGTGAGTGTCGTTTTAAACTGCTTTCACACGAATTGGAATGTAATGTGTTGTCTGCCAGCTGTTTATTGTGAAAGGCGAGCGTTATATGTGTGAAAGCAGATTTTACAAACTTCAGTCGGGTATTCAAAATGGTTGTATTTCCGACTTGCACAATTTGTTTTTCTTTTTTTTAAAAGACCTTGGAGTTTTCAGAAAACTTCAAGGCCTTTTTCGAAAACCTCAAAGTCTTTTGGAAAAACATCAAGACCTTTTTAAAAATACGGAAGACGAGATTTTCGTAATCCTCAGGATTATAAATGGCCGATTCCTTTGTCAGAACAAAATATTAATCCTAACTTGCGTGAGTAATTCTAACAATAGGAAAAAGTGTGTCAAAAATGCTACATTAGGTTTTTGACACACCTTATCTGACTAAAATATTAAAATATCATGAAAAAACAGTATTTGGCTTTATCTCTCTTGACACCGGTGTTGTGTCCTGCTCTGCCTGCGGAAGCCAGGACTCCCAAAGAGAATAAAGTGACCAATCGTGAGCAGCCCAATGTGATTGTTATTTTGGCTGATGACTTGGGTTATGGTGATTTGGAATGTTATGGTGCAAAGAATGTGCAGACTCCCAATGTCAATCGTTTGGCGGGTGAAGGTATTCGCTTTACCAATGCTCACACCGTAGCTGCTACCAGTACCCCTTCCCGTTACTCTTTGTTGACCGGTGAATATGCATGGCGTCGTCCTGATACCGATGTGGCAGCAGGAAATGCCGGTATGATTATCCGCCCGGAACAATATACTATGGCAGATATGTTTAAAAATGCGGGATATACTACTTGTGCAATCGGTAAATGGCATTTGGGGCTGGGAGATAAAACGGGACAACAAGACTGGAATGCTCCGCTTCCTGCTGCTTTAGGGGATTTAGGGTTTGATTATCATTATATCATGGCAGCAACAGCCGACCGTGTTCCGTGTGTATTCATAGAAAACGGTAAAGTGGCAAATTATGATCCTTCTGCTCCTATAGAGGTTAGCTATAAACAAAATTTTCCGGGTGAGCCTACCGGTGCTGATCATCCCGAGTTGCTCTATAATCAGAAACCGAGTCACGGACACGATATGTCTATTGTGAATGGTATCAGTCGTATCGGTTTCATGAAAGGCGGTGGTAAAGCTCTTTGGAAAGATGAAAATATTGCCGATTCTATTACTACTCATGCCATTGACTTCATCAAACAGCATAAAGATGAGCCTTTCTTTATGTATTTTGCAACCAATGACGTTCATGTTCCTCGTTTCCCGCACGACCGCTTCCGTGGAAAGAACCCGATGGGTGTACGCGGAGATGCTATTGTACAGTTTGATTGGTCGGTAGGCCAGATTATGGAAACGCTCGACAAACTGGGGCTGGCGGAAAATACATTGATTATCCTGTCCAGTGACAATGGTCCTGTGGTAGATGATGGTTATGATGATAAAGCAGAAGAATTGTTGAACGGGCATAGTCCTGCCGGTCCGTGGAGAGGGAATAAATACAGTGCATTCGAAGGAGGTACCGCCGTTCCTGCTATCGTGCGTTGGCCCAAGAAGATTAAGGAAAATCGTGAGTCGGATGTCTTGATGTCACAAATTGACTGGATGGCGTCTTTGGGGGCATTGGTCAATGCCAGACTTCCAAAAGGTAGTGCTCCTGATAGTTACAATCGCATCGGTAATTTGCTGGGAACAGATGATGAAGACCGTCCTTGGGTAATTGAGCTTGCTTCTAATCACGTGTTGTCTGTTCGTACCAAAGACTGGAAATATATTGAGCCGAATGATGGTCCTGCAATGATACAGTGGGGACCTAAAATTGAAACCGGTAATTTAAGCACTCCCCAGCTTTATGATATGAGGAAAGACATAAATGAACGCGCTAATGTGGCATTACAGCATCCTGAAGTAGTATATGATATGCAGAATATACTTCGCAGAGTACGTAATAAAACCATAAAGATGGAATAATAAAAAAAGAGAGGCGGTTCAACAGTAAGCCGCCTCTCTTTGATATATAGCAATTTCCTTTTATCCTCTATTTGCTCTTTTACGTTCCAGTTCATCCAAAATTACTTTACGCATACGCATACTTTTTGGAGTTACTTCTACATATTCGTCTTCTTTGATATATTCCAGTGCTTCTTCCAATGAGAAGATTACGGGTGGAATGATACGAGCCTTATCGTCCGAACCTGATGCACGCATATTGGTCAGTTTCTTTGATTTGGTCACATTGATGACCAAGTCATTTTCATGAACATGTTCGCCCACTACCTGACCTGCATATACTTCATCCTGCGGATAGATAAAGAACTTACCGCGGTCTTGCAACTTGTCGATAGCGTAAGCAAAAGCCGTACCGCTTTCCATTGCAATCATAGAACCGTTGCTACGGCGTTCGATATCACCTTTGTAGGGTTGATATTCTTTAAAACGGTGTGCCATGATCGCTTCTCCCTGAGAAGCTGTCAATACATTGGTGCGCAAGCCGATAATACCACGTGAAGGCATATCAAATTCAATATTGACACGATCTCCCTGAGATTCCATGGAGGTCATTTCACCTTTACGGCGAGTTACCATATCAATCATTTTGCTGGCAAATTCTTCGGGAACACTGATCGTGAGTTCTTCTATCGGCTCACATTTCACTCCGTCTATTTCTTTGAAAATAACCTGCGGCTGTCCTACCTGAAGCTCGTAACCCTCACGACGCATTGTCTCAATCAAGACAGAGAGGTGTAATACACCACGTCCCGACACTATCCATTTACCGTCTTCCAATTCGCTTTTGCGAACGCGCAATGCCAAGTTTTTATCCAGTTCCTTCATCAAACGGTCGTGGATGTGGCGCGAGGTCACAAATTTACCTTCTTTACCGAAGAAAGGAGAGTCATTGATAGTGAATAACATACTCATGGTAGGTTCGTCGATGGCAATGGGTGGCAAGGGTTCCGGTTTTTCGTAATCGCAGATTGTATCTCCGATTTCAAAACCGTCCACACCGATAATGGCGCAGATATCGCCCGATGATACAGCATCGGTTTTTTTACGTCCCAATCCTTCGAATGTATGTACTTCTTTAATTTTAGACTTCACCATCGAACCATCACGTTTTGCCAAAGTGATGTTCATACCTTCTTTCAATGTTCCGCGATGAACGCGGCCCACAGCGATACGCCCGGTATATGATGAATAGTCCAGAGAGGTAATCAACATTTGTGGAGTACCTTCCAGTTGTTTTGGAGCAGGAATATGTTCGATGATAGCATCCAGCAATGCTGTCAGGTTATCGGTCGGAGTTTTCCAATCGGTGCCCATCCAATTATTTTTGGCAGAACCGTAGATAACCGGGAAGTCCAGCTGCTCTTCTGTGGCGTTGAGGCTGAACATCAAGTCGAACACCATTTCATATACTTCTTCCGGGCGGCAATTGGGTTTATCGACCTTGTTGACTACCACTAGCGGTTTCAAGCCGAGTTGTAAAGCCTTTTGGAGCACAAAGCGAGTTTGAGGCATCGGGCCTTCAAACGCATCTACCAACAGGATACATCCATCGGCCATATTGAGTACACGTTCCACTTCACCACCGAAGTCGGCGTGTCCCGGAGTATCAATACGTTCCAAGTCATTGTTATCCAATACCAGTTCCCCATTGGTCTGGTCATTGCGGAACAAATGTCCCGCCAACATCATCTTGTCCACGAGTGTTGTTTTTCCGTGGTCTACGTGGGCGATGATGGCAATGTTTCTAATGTCTTGCATACTATACCTAATATTTGACTGCAAAGGTACGATTTTTAGTTGAAAAAATATTTGGCTGTTAACGTTTATTTTTTATCTTCGGTCTCTTCTTTGCTGTTAAATGTAGACGGAGTCGTTCCATAGAAATCGACAAAGTGCTTTCTGAAAGTTGGAATGTCGTTATAGCCTACCATTTCGGCTACCTCCTGCACGCTATATTTTTTAGTTCGTAGCAGCTCTGCCGAGCGTTTCAGGCGCACGCCTCTTACCAGCTCTATAATGGTAAAGTTGGTGAGCTGCTTCACTTTCCGATAGAGGGTAGGCTGACTCATATTTAGCATTTCGGCGAGTTTCTTCACATTGAACTCCTGGTTTTGCAGGTTGTCATTTATAATTTTCAGGATTTGTGTGACGAATGGGTCTTCAATTTTTATGGCTATGTCGTTTTCTTCTTGAATATCTCCGATAGTGTTGATAGACGGCATCAGCAGTTTGGTATAGATTTGTTTCAACTCCACTCTGCTCTTGATGAGCCGTTTTACTTTTGTGCGCAGAATCTCCGGATTGAACGGTTTCAAGATATAATCATCGGCGCCCAGTTCGATACCTTTCACCACGTCTTCGTCACCTACCAATGCTGTCAGCAGGATGATAGGGATATGGCAGGTTTTCAAATCTTCTTTTAAGATGCGGCAACATTCAAATCCGTCCATAACAGGCATCATGACATCGGTAATAATCAAGTCGGGTATCTCTTTGCGGGCAATTTTTACTCCTTCTTCACCGTTTTCTGCCATGATAATGTTATAGGTCCCACCGAATAACACTTTCAGATAAAGCCGGATATCCGCATGGTCCTCGATAACGAGTATTTTATATTTTGTTTCAGGGCTTTCAATCGGTCGGGGGATGATACTGTCTTGCAACTCTTGTTTCTTTTTATCCTCCACAGTGATAATCTTTGCCCGGCTGTCATCTATCTGTATATGTTCCGGTTTGACAAATACGACATATTCTTCTCCTTTAAAATGCTCTTTGCCTAGCGGAATATATAAGGTGACGGAAGTACCTATTTCTTTGTCTTGTTTGATTTGAATATCTCCATGGTGATCGAGTGCCGTTCTTCTCATAATTTCAATACCCAGTTCAGGATGCAGATAGTTACTCGGCAAGATATACCTGTCTTCTCCCAGATAGGTGACAGATGATTCTTCTATCACTTCTTTTCCATCGTCTTCTATGGTGAAAAGGCAGTACTCTTTTCCTTTCAGACTTGTGATGCTGACAACAAAGCGGATGGCACCGGCATAAGAAATATGGCGGTATGCATTCGACATTATATTCCTGAGGACAAACATAATTTTTTGCCGGTCAATCCATATTTCCGTATTTATCTTGTTGTCCTTGTCGTAATATAGATTGATGGGGCTGACATTCAGCAATTCATACGAAGCCCGCACCACTTCATCGGCTATTCTGCTCGCCGTATATGGAGCTACATTCAGGGTAGGACCGTAGTTTTCTTCCTGATGAATATTGAGCAATTGGTTACAGATATCCTGCATACAGATTGAGTTACGATAGGCCACTTTTACTTTCTGCAGGAACGATTCCGGTAAAGCCGAGTTGCTTATCATTTCTTTCAGCGGTGCAGTGACCAGTGACAGAGGGGTTCTCAATTCGCGTGCCAGCATATAGCTGATTTGGTCACGCATTTGCCGGTTCTTTTTCTCTTCTGCTCTTATTTCCGTAGCTTTTTCCAGACGTTCTTTCATTCGCACTTCTTTTTCTTTATACATCTGTCGTTTCAGTGCTTTGCTGTTAAAGTAGAGCCAAGTCAGGAATATGCTTCCCATAATGATAAGTATGTAGCCGGTAATTGCCCATCCGGTGGTGGCCCAATACTTACCTACAGTGATGGCAATATGGGTGATTTGTTCATTTCCTTCCATCGGATAGGAAGGCTTTATTTCGAGTACGTAGTCTCCCGGCTCAATGTTACTCAATCTCACTTGGTCATAATCACCGAAATGCCATTTTCTATCATTGGGCAGCAGGCGATATTCCACTTTATTGGGGGAAGTGCTGTAACGCAAGTCGCTCAAATAAAACACGAGATTGTTATTGTTGTAGTTCAAGGTCAGTCGGTCTATTAAATGTGCCGGTTTGTCCAAAATAACTTGTCCGTTTATTTTTTCGCCTATTTCCACCTTATTATAATTTACATTGATGTCAGCGATATAATATTTATGCTTGCTGGAAGTTTCTTTCAGCATCCGGGGATCAAAGTAAAGCAGCCCCGTAGAGTTTACCCACAATAATTTTCCGTTGTTCAGCCGGCAAACCTGATAGTAGTTTTCCGGAAAAGCATATAAGTAGAAAGAGTTATTTTTATTGTTGATTGTTATAATGCCCGAGTTGGTGCCCAGCCATGTATTGCCGTTTCTGTCGTCTATCATGCAATCGATGTGTCCGTTGGGTAGGTCTTGGTTAAGAAGCATGGTAGATACAACGTTTTTTTCTTTTCCGTCTATTTGTATAATCTTGTTAGCGTATGATACGAATAGTTGGTTGTAGTTATTCATATAGATAGTCATAACTTTACCCGGAGTCAGACTGCTCTTTTGTTCGTATCCTCCGTTCAGTGTCACTTTTTTGCCTTCTCGGGTTGCCTGAAACAGTCCTTTTTCTGTTCCCAGCCACATGGTGCCGTCTCCATCCTCACAAATGGCGGTTATTTTCTCAATTTCTTTTGTATAAGGCATATATGCCAAACAGCTTTTGCCCTGATAGTCGTACACTATCAATGCATTTTCCGTTGCAATCCATAAGTCGTTGCGCGAGTTAAGGAAAAGTATTTTAATGGCAGAGACTTGGTTTTCTGTTGCTTCCGGTTGGGGATGAAAGGAGACTGTTTCATTGGTAGTGGGATTCATCAGGAGAATATTTCCTTTTTCATCTCCAAACCACAGGTGTCCGTTTTTGTCTTTGAACAAGCAGTAATTGCCGTTCTTTTCCGCTTTTGCCCATGGTACGAACTGTATATTTGGCGAGAGGTTTTTTGTCTGACTTTTATATATCCCCTTGTTGTCGGTGGCCAGCCATATAAATCCGTTGCTGTCTTCTGCTATTCCATTGAGAGATCTTATGTCGTTATCCAGTTGGATGCGGTTTACATTATCTCCCAGCAGATTTAATTTCAGCAGTCCTCTTCCGAAGGTGCCGACCCATAACACTTGGTTCTGTTTATCGAGATAAATGCGGGTAATTCTGTTTTTGATGATAGGTTCGTAATAACTGTCATTTTCAATCAGGTCGATGGTTTTAAAGGGAGCTTTCAGATAATCTTTATTTTCAAATTTTATCAAAGCCAACGAGGTGCCTGATGCCATTACAAACGTTGTGTCATCTGCTTGTATAATATCGCGGATACATGCATCCTGCACTATGGGGGTGCTTTTGTTCAGTTTGCGTGTAGCTTTTGTGATTGTGTCATAGCAGATTACTCCGTTGTTGTGGCTGCAAATCCATAAGTAGTTATTATATATATGTATATTGCAAATATCTTCTGCATTAGTAATTCCTAGTTCGGCGCAGTCCAAAGATTCACTTTTCTTTTCTGTCAGATTATAGAGTATAAGTTTGTTTTCGCGGGTAAGTATATAGAGGTTATTGTCGCAACCATAGAATTTGAATGGAATCCCCTTTATATTCGGCAGTAGATTAGGTGTAATGCTTACTTCGTCTGTCTCATATTCGGTTTTCAGTTCTGCCACTCCTTGTGAGGTGATGGCATATATTTTGTCTTTTGTCACACATAAGTCCAAAATGTCTGTCAGCACTTCCGGGGTGGACGATAAAAGTGACATGTAGCATCCTTTCATTTTGTTGAAACACGATAACCTGTTCATGTTCGCTATCCGTGACCAAAGCATTTTGTCGGAAGTCTCATAAATGCCGGTAATGGAATATGGTTCTTTGTTTGCCGAATTGTAGTTGTGGAAGTGTATTCCATCGTATCGGCTCAGGCCGACATCTGTTCCCAACCATAAAAATCCGTCTTTGTCCTGATGGATTTCGGTCAAGGTATTATTGCTTAATCCCTCTTGTTTAGTCAATAACTGGATTCCTGTCTGTCGGAAAAAACTTTGTGCCTTGGTTATTTCCATACCCATCAACAGGACAATTATAAGTAGTCCCGTAACCGGTGTTGTTAATGTTCCGCTTCTTTTCATATTCCCCTTCATTCATTTAAAT
>OHCL01000543.1_pt1 | contig 12799 bp, 10 predicted proteins | sample 1577591 | NCBI WGS metagenome assembly OHCL01 (sample SAMEA3879549, study PRJEB24766) | human gut metagenome | biome: human-associated habitat; feature: feces | place: USA | collected 1985/1987
GCGGCTGCTTTCGCAAGAGGAGGAGTAAGATGGCCTTTGAAGGATTGACCCAGCGGCTTCAGCAGGCGTTCGGCAAGGTTCGCGGCAAGGGCAGCCTGACCGAGGAAGACGTCAAGCTGGTCATGCGCGAGGTGCGCATGGCCATGCTGGAAGCCGACGTCAACTACAAGGTGGCCAAGACCTTCACCGACGAGGTGAAGCAGAAGGCCCTGGGACAAGACGTGCTCAAGTCCGTCAAGCCGGGACAGATGATTACCAAGATCGTCCGCGACGAGTTGGCACAACTCATGGGCGGCACGGCGACCGACATCAAGCTGGAGGGCACGCCTGCGGTCATCCTGATCGCCGGTCTGCAAGGCTCCGGTAAGACTACCTTCTCGGGCAAGCTGGCGGCGATGCTCAAGAGCAAGAAGGGACGCCAGGTGCTGCTCGTGGCGGGCGACGTCTATCGTCCTGCGGCCATCGACCAGCTCAAGGTGTTGGGCGGACAGATCGGAGTCGAAGTCTATACCGAAGAGGGGAATAAAAATCCGGTGCAGATCGCCGAAAATGCCATCAAATACGCCCGTCAGCACGGTTTCAACGTCGTGATCGTCGATACGGCGGGCCGTCTGGCCGTCGATGAGGCGATGATGCAGGAGATCACGGCGATCAAACAGGCCGTGAAACCAGGCGAAACGCTCTTCGTGGTCGATTCGATGACGGGTCAGGATGCCGTGAATACGGCCCGCGAGTTCAACCAGCGGCTGGATTTCGACGGCGTGGTGCTTACCAAACTCGACGGCGATACGCGCGGCGGTGCGGCGATCTCGATTCGTGCGGTGGTGAACAAACCGCTGAAGTTCATCTCCAGCGGCGAGAAGATGGATGCCATCCAGGTATTCCATCCGGAACGTATGGCCGACCGTATTCTGGGCATGGGCGACGTGGTATCGCTCGTGGAACGCGCCCAAGAGCAGTACGACGAAGAGGAGGCCCGCCGCCTGAAGAAGAAGATCGTCAAGAACCAGTTCAACTTCAACGATTTCATGGGACAGATCGCCCAGATCAAGAAGATGGGCAACCTCAAGGATCTGGCCTCGATGATCCCCGGTATGGGCAAGGCTCTCAAAAATGTCGAGATCTCGGACGACGTATTCAAGCAGACCGAAGCGATCATCAACTCGATGACTCCCCTCGAACGCGAGAAACCCGAAATCATCGACGCCAAGCGCCGCGAAAGGCTCGCCAAAGGCAGCGGTACGACGATGGCCGAGGTGAACAAACTGATGAAGCAGTTCGAAGACACGCGCAAGATGATGAAGGCCGTCGCCGGAGGCAATATGAAAATGCCCAAATTACCCGGACGCGGCTTCCGCAGATAAGCGGAATGAATACTTCGCCAACTACTTTATACCCCTTCGGTTCGGGCTCCGAACCAAAGGGGTTTTCCTTATGACATCTATCATATAATCGACCCGCTTCCGGGCAAATCCGGCATCCTCTGCAACCACGCACCGGCAGCGGAAAGGCGATTCACACATACTCTCCGAAATCGGTGTCAGCTCATAATTGGGCAAGCAGAATGCAGGACAAATCCGAAAAGGCTTCGCCCGTAAACACGAAGAACGGATTCGTCCGGAACACCTTGCAGACGAGTACAAGAAAAATATACAGAAATAGGAAAAAACCGGAGAGGAAAACACAACGCGAAGGACCGAAGAAAACGCGTTTTTTCCGGCCCGATCTTCCAATCCGTCCGATAACGGGCTTTTTCCGGAAAAACAGCGGTGTCGAAAAGAGCCGCAACCTCCCTCGGCCCCCCTTATCCGAAAAACGCCACCGACCGACACCTTCTGAACATAGAAAGATGACGCTTCATTTGGCAGGGGGTATTTTTTTCGCTATCTTTGTAAAAGATAGGAGGCGGTTCGGCAATCTTAGCGTGCAAATCCGTGCGATTGCTCTCGGCTTTCACTATTTTTGGAGCAGGCAGCATGGCGGCCCGGCATGAAAAACAAGTTCGTTCGTTTTATGCGGTCCTCGCTTTCACTGCCTTTTCGTGAGAATCAGACAACAGACATCCTATGCACAAGGCCGGTTTCGTCAATATCATCGGAAATCCCAACGTCGGCAAATCGACGTTGATGAACGCACTCGTAGGCGAACGCCTCTCGATCATCACCTCCAAAGCCCAGACCACGCGCCACCGCATTCTGGGAGTGGTCAGCGGCGAAGATTTCCAGATCGTCTTCTCGGATACGCCGGGCATCCTGAAACCCAGCTACAAACTCCAGGAATCGATGATGAAATTCGTCACCGGCGCCGTGAACGATGCGGACGTAATCCTCTACGTCACCGACACGGTGGAACAGAGCGACCGTTCGAACGACATCCTCGAAAAGATCCGCCAAAGCGATATTCCCACCCTCGCGGTAATCAACAAGATCGACCTCACGACGCCCGAAAAGCTCGAAGAGCTCGTCGATAAATGGCAGGCGCTGCTGCCGGCCGCCACGATCGTCCCGGTATCGGCACGCGAGAATTTCAACATCAAGGGACTTTTCGACCTGATTCTGGAACGGCTGCCCGAGGGAGAAGCCTTCTACTCCAAAGATACGCTCACGGACAAAACGCTGCGATTCTTCGCCTCGGAAATAATCCGCGAAAAGATCCTGCGCAACTACGACAAGGAGATCCCCTACTGTTGCGAAATCGCGATCGAAGCCTACAAGGAGGAACCGACGATCGACCGCATTTCGGCGGTCATCTATGTCGCACGCGACTCCCAGAAGGGTATCCTGATCGGGCACAAGGGCGAGAAACTCAAAAAAGTCGGACAGCAGGCCCGCGAGGACATGGAGCAATTCCTCGGCAAGAAGGTCTTCCTGCAGTTGTACGTCAAAGTAAACGAGAACTGGCGCGATAACGAACGGCAACTCAAGCGCTTCGGGTACGAACAAGAATAATCACAACCAAATCGGGGTGTCGTGGCATTGCGCAAATTTATCCTGAAAATCATCCTATTGGGGACGCTGCTGAGCAACGCCGCCACTGCCGACGCCCAATACAACAAAGACTATTTCTACTGGGCCAGCCGCCGTTGCCTGATGAACCGCGAATATCAGGAGGCGATTCGTGTGCTCAACATCCTGTTGCGGGCCGATCCGGACGCCGCAGAGGGCTATTTCCTGCGGGGCGTAGCCAAATTCAACCTCGACGACCTGCTGGGTGCCGATACCGACTTTTCGGCTGCCATCGTCAAAAACCCCGTATTCACGACCGCCTACATCTACCGGGCGCTGACCCGTACGCGCATGGGCAACTACGACGACGCGCTGCAGGATTTCCGCGAGGCGATCGACCTGAGGCCCGACCTGCCGGACGCCTATTACAGCCGGGGCTATACGCGCCTGCAGAACAAGCAATACGAGGAGGCGATCGAGGATTTCGACAAATTCATCTTCCAGGAAAACAAGGTAGCCGACGCCTACATCGGCCGCGGCACAGCCTACCTGTACCTGAAGGACACCGTACGGGCCCTGGAAAATTTCGACCAGGCGATCCGCACCAACCGCGAAAATCCCAACGGCTATTACCAACGCGGAACCTTGTTGCTGCAAAAAGAGGAGTATGCCCGAGCCGAAGCCGATTTCGACATGTCGATCCGCTGCGACTCGGCTTTCCTGCCGCCCTATTTCAACCGGGCGGTGGTCTATTCCAACACCAACCGTCCGATGCAGGCCCTCGCGGATTTCGACCGGGTACTCCAACTGGACTCGACCAACTCGTTCACCTATTTCAACCGGGCGATTCTCCGCACCCAGATCGGCGATTACAACCGCGCACTCGACGACTTCGACCGCGTGGCGCTCTACTCTCCCGGCAATGTCCAGGTCTATTACCTGCGTGCCATGCTCAAAACCCGCTTGGGCGACCTCGAAGGCGCCGAGCGCGACTACACCCGGGCCATCGAACTCTACCCCGACTTCGCCAACGCCTACCTGAACCGCAGCGCCCTGCGTTATGCGTTGCATAACCCCAAGGCTGCGAAACGGGACGAAGAGATCGCCCAGCGCAAGATCGCCGAATACAAATCCCACCTGAAGGACAGCACCTACTCGATCTATGCCGATACGACGCAACGGATGGACAAACTGCTGGCCTTCGACAACCAATTCACCAACAACTACTTCGACCGCATTTCGGAACAACCGAGCCTGGGCCGCAGCAACATGCGTCTGCTACCCTTGTTCCGCTTCACCCTGATGCAGCCCGATACCTCCCGGATCGAGGCGTCGAACCGCTATACCCTGCAACGGGTCAAAGACTTCGAGAAAAAACTGGACAATCCCTACCTCGTCCTCTCCAACCGGCCTACGAACATCGATGCGGACTCTTTGGCGATGCTCGACAGCCGCTATGCCGAAATCCTGTGCCAGAATCCGCGCGACTGGCTCCTGCAAGTACAATATGCCATTTCGCAATCGCTGATCCGACAATTCACCAATTCGGTCGGCGCCTATTCGTCGGCTATCGCAGACAATGCCGCCAATCCATTCCTCTACTTCAACCGGGCCGTGACACGGGCCGAAATGATCGACTTCATTTCGGGCCTGGACAATCCCTATCAGCGAATTTCGATCGACTCCGACCCGGCGAACAAACTCACCAACACCCATACACGCACCTACAATTACGACGAAGCCATCGCCGATCTGGACAAGACGCTCCGCCTCTTCCCGAACTTCGCCGAAGCCTACTACAACCGGGGAACGCTGCTGGCTCTTTCAGGCAAACTGCCCGAGGCCTTCGAAGATTTCTCGAGAGCCATCGAACTGAATCCCCTCTTCGCCGAAGCGTTCTACAACCGGGGCATGACCCAAATCTATATGAAAGACACGCGCAAGGGCTGCCTCGACCTCTCGAAAGCCGGAGAGCTGGGCATTACCTCGGCCTACGAAATCCTCAAACGTTACACGGGGGAGCATACAGAAGCTTTTTAACTAACAATAACCAATTCAATAAACTATGACACAAGCTATTCAAAAGAAACTGAACGACTCGGCGTTCGCCCGATGGACCGCACTGATTCTGGTGGCGCTCACCATGTTCTTCGGCTACATGTTCGTCGATGTCCTCTCGCCGTTGCAGAACATGCTCGAAAGCACCCGAGGCTGGAGCCCCACGATTTTCGGACTGTACGGCGGTTCGGAATTCATTCTGAACGTCTGCGGTTTCCTGCTCGTCGCAGGTATCATCCTCGACAAGATGGGCGTACGGTTTACGGGTATTCTTTCGGCCTCGCTGATGGTACTCGGTGCCGGTATCAAATTCTACGGACTGAGCAACTACTTCTATGAAGGCGGATTCGGTTACGAGTTCCTCAGTTCGTTCCTCACGGACATCCCGGCCAGCGCGAAGCTCGCCTGCCTGGGTTTCATGGTCTTCGGCTGCGGTACGGAGATGGCCGGTGTGACGGTATCCCGCGCAATCGTCAAGTGGTTCACGGGGAAAGAACTGGCTCTGGCGATGGGCCTGGAAATGGCTATTGCCCGACTGGGCGTATTCGCCGTATTCAGCCTGTCGCCCTGGGTGGCTAACTGGGGCGGCGATCCGAGCGTAGCACGTCCGGTAGCCGTTGTCGGCCTGTTGCTCTGCATCGGCCTGCTGACCTACATCGCATTCTCGGTCATGGACTTCAAACTCGACAGACAAACCGAGGCAGACACCCCGATAGGAGAAACCGAAGAGCCCTTCAAGGTCGCCGATCTGAAGAACCTTTTCAGCAGCAAAACCTTCCTGATCGTTTCGGCACTCTGCGTGCTCTACTATTCGGCGATTTTCCCGTTCCAGCGTTTCGCAACGGGTATGCTCGAAAGTAATCTGGGCATCACCAACCAGCAGGCTTCGGACATCTTCCGCTGGTTCCCGATGGGGGCCATGATCCTGACTCCGCTGCTCGGCTGGTTCCTCGACCACAAGGGCAAAGGCGCGACGATGCTGATGATCGGTGCGATCCTGATGTTCATCTGCCACATGACTTTCGCACTGGTTCCCCTCACCCCCGCTATCGCGTTCTCGGCGATCATCCTGCTCGGCCTCTCTTTCTCGCTGGTTCCCGCCGCCCTGTGGCCTTCGGTACCCAAGTTGGTCGATAACCGCTATATGGGTTCTGCCTATGCAACGATTTTCTGGATCCAGAACCTCGGACTGATGGCCTTCCCGATGATCATCGGCTGGGTTCTCAACAAGGTCAATCCCGGCGTGGGAGAAGCGATCAAAGCCGGTGAACACGTAAGCTACAACTACACGGTTCCGATGCTGATTTTCGCCAGCCTCGGCGTATTGGCTTTCCTGCTGGCTTTCTGGCTCAAGCTCGAAGATCGTAAAAAGCACTACGGCCTGGAGCTTCCCAACATCAAGAAATAACGATAATCCGTATCCCCGGTCTACCGGAAAAATGATGAGTAAACCCCCGCTGCAATTTGCAGCGGGGGTTTTGTAACAAAGAGTCTATCGACTAAAGCGACGAGGATCGTACGAGATTCCGCTTTCGAGATACAAGAGTTCCTATTTAATCGGATCGCCCCTCTACGCTTCCTATTTAACCAATCGGTAAAGCTCCGTAATGCGATCGCACATCGCATCCCACGAAAAGCGCTTCTTCTCCTCTTCCATGTTCGCACGGAATCCCGCGAGCACATCGTCCCGCCAGATACGGTCGATGGCCCGGGCGACTTCTACGGCATCGGGACGGCAGACGAAACCGACACGACCGTCAGGCACGATCTCCGGAAGACCGCCCACGTCGGTCACCACCATCGGCAGGTCGAATTGATAAGCGATCTGGGTCACGCCGCTCTGCGTGGCCGAACGATACGGCTGCACCAAAAAATCTGCGACGGAAAAATAGTAACGCACCAATTCGTCCGGAATAAAATAGTCGTGCAGAATCACATCGTCCTCCAGTCCGTTGTCGGCGATTTGCTTCAAATACTTCTCTTTCGGAGCATAGAACTCACCGGCCACGATCAGGCGCCGGTCTTCGGCAGGATGCTCCCGCTTGTAGACCTTCCAGGCATCGAGCAACAGGTCCAACCCCTTGTAGTCCCGAATCAAACCGAAAAAGAGCGCATAGCGTTTCGAAGGATCCAGTTCGAGGCGGATGCAGGCCTCCGTACGATCGATGACGATACCGAAATTTTCGAAAAGCGGATGCGGAGAGAAGAGTGCCGGAACTTGCGTATATCGGCGCAATTCGCGGTGCACCTGCTCGGACATATAGATAAAGCCGTCCACCGCCCTCAAGAAATAGCGGTTGAACGGCTTGTCGGTCATATGGCGTTCATGCGGTTCGACGTTGTCGATCTGACAAAGGATACGCGTCGTACCGTTCTTTTTGGCAAAACGGGCGATCGTACCGAAACAGGGCGCCATAAAGGGGGTCCAGTATTTCATCAGCACGAAATCCGGCTTCTCGCGGGCGATCCACCGCCCCACGGCGATCCAGTTGAACGGATTCATCGTATTCACGCACCGCACGATGTACAGATCGGGCGGCGGCGGTGTCTGCACCGTCTGATTCCTTCCGGGAAAGAAAATACGGGGATACTGGAGCGTGAAAGTCTTGATCTTCACCTCGTCGCCCCGGCGTTGGAAAACCCGGGCCATGCTCTGCATAATTACGGCCAAGCCCCCTCGATACGGATGGGCGGGCCCCACGATCGAAATTTTCATATCCCGAACTTTATTTTGAAAATTAAATCGAATCCCCGAACGGATTCAAACCTTCGGTACGGCCCTTCTGTTTTCGAAAAACGACGTACGGCAGTTTTAGTAAAAATACAAATACCCTACCGAATCCTGCAACAAGGAGATAACGAAAACCGGTTCGGCAGAAACTGCCCGAACCGGTTTCGCTATCCATCCTATTTCGTTTTATTATACGCCTCCACACCACTCTTCAGGAAGTCGATGTATGCCTCCACGTCGAGGTTATAAGCCCGCTTGGGAACCAATTCCTGCCCATCACGGCCGAGAATCAGGTAGTTGGGCTGTCCGTTCACCCCGAAACGGGTCTGGGCGATGTAGGAGTTGATGCGACCGATGTCCTTAAGAACCTTGCCTCCCGCAGTGGTCACCCATTCGTTCTCGGGTACTTTGGTCTTGTCGTCGGTATAGAGGGCAACCAGCACGTAATCGTCGCGCAGGATCTGCTGCACGCGCGGATCGCTCCAGACGCGGGCCTCCATTTCGCGGCAATTCACACAACTGATTCCCGTAATATCCACGAACAAAGGTTTATCGGCCTCCCTGGCAGCGGCTTCGGCCTGGGCCAGATCGAAATACCCCGGCAGATCGTAAGGCCAGTGCAGGATATCCGCATATTTGATCTTTTCAGTCGTCTGTGCCGTTGCTGACGGTGCGGTAACGACGCCCTGCGTATTGATTACGAAGTCCTGCGTATGCATCGGGGGCAAATAGCCCGAAAGAGCTTTCAGCGGCGCACCGAACATACCCGGGAACATATAGACCGCGAACGAAAGCGAAGCGATGGCCAGCGTCAGCCGGGTCACCGAAACGTGCTTGAGTTCGTCGTCATGAGCGAAGCGGATCTTGCCCAGCAAATAGAAGCCCAGCAATGTGAACACGACGATCCAGATCGCCAGATAAACCTCGCGGTCGAGCAACCCCCAGTGGTAGGTCTGGTCGGCCATACTCAGGAACTTGAAACCGAGGGCGACCTCGATAAAACCGAGAACGACCTTCACGGAACCGAGCCAACCGCCGCTCTTGGGCAGGTCTTTCAGCAAGGAGGGGAAGAAAGCGAAAATCGTAAAAGGCAGGGCAAAAGCCAGCGAGAAAGCGAACATCGTCACGATAGGCACCCAGAATTCGCCGGCAGTCGAACGAATCAGGACGTTGCCGACGATCGGCCCGGTGCAGGAGAACGACACCAACACCAGCGTCAGAGCCATGAAGAAGATACCGATCAAACCGCCTTTGTCCGCGTGCCGGTCGCTCTTATTGACCATCCAGCTCGGAAGCGTGATCTCGAAGGCCCCGAAGAACGATGCGGCGAAAATCATGAACACGATGAAGAAGATCAGGTTGGGAAGCCAGTGCGTAGCCAGCCAGTTGAAAATGTCGGCCGTCACGGCATCGCCGCCCACCAGACGCGTAATCAGAATGATCGCCGCAATGGGAAGCGTATAGAGCGCTACGATGAAGAAACCGTACATCGAAGCCTTGAAACGTCCCGCAGCAGGCGATCCGCTGCCTTTCATAAAGAACGATACGGTCATCGGGACCATCGGGAATACACAAGGAGTGAGCAGCGCCGCGAAGCCCCAAAGAACCGCTTCGATAATCAGACCCCACAGGGTTTTGGACTCTCCGGCTCCGTCGCCGGAAACAGGTTGATCCGCAGCATCCCCGGCCGCAACGGATGCCCGGGCCGCCTCGGGATCGCCGATCGTGATCTCGAATCCCCAATCCTCGGGCGAATTGCAATTTTCCTCCTCGCAGGAACGCCAGTTGATATTGCCTTTCAATACGGCGCCCTCACCCGTCAGGGTGACTTTCTGACCGAGGATGATTTCATCGAAATAAGTACCCATTTCGACCTCGAAAATATCGTCGTATTCGCGTTTGGAAGCGTTGATCTCATAAGGATCGCCGTCGAGCGTCAGGCCCGTTGCAGGCTCGAACTCCACCAGGGTCGAAGAAACGTCCGAATGCAGGTCGTACGTATGCCATCCCGGCAGGATCTTACCCGTAAATACGACTTCGTAATTCGAATCGCCGAGGTCCTTCAAAGTGCTGTCCCAGGTAATGGTCGGGGACTGCGCGTGAGCCGACAACAAACTCGTCAGGAAAGTCGCCAGCAGCACGATACGGATATAAAATTTCATATCTCTGTAGTTTTAAGTTTACCCCACAAAGATAGTAAATTTTATTCAAAAACCACGTATGGGACGCATTATCTCGCGTCCGCGAGAAAAAACTACTCGGAAACCTTCCTTTCGGCTTCGGCCTTGCTGCGTGCAAAAGATTGCAAGGCGAGGTACTCCTTGTCGCCGTAATCGAACAGGTTCTGCAACTCGTTGCGGAAATAGTCCAGGTGCTCCTCCTCTTCGACGGCCAGATCCTGGAACATCTTGTGCGTTACCGAATCGTCGGCTTCGGCCGCAATGCGAGCGGCATCGTTATAGCTATCGATCGTACTCTGTTCCAGTTGCATAGAGAAACGGAACATCTCCTTGGGATCGGTGATCTGGCGCGTCGTAAACGACGGATTCATATTCACGTCCCCCTGCAAGAAAAGGATACGGTCGGACAACTCCTCGCTATGACGCATTTCGGCGATGGAAATCATCCGCATCTTTTTGGAAAGATACTCGTAACCGGCATCTTCGAAATGGACATGGAAATACATGTACTGGAGCGAGGTGGCAATCTCTTTTCCCAAAGCATCGTTCAATAGATCGATACTTTTCTGGTACTTGTTCGCAACTTTGATCTTTTCCATAATAATAAAGGTTTTGTCTCTATATCAGCAAAACCCGTTCCAGAAAGGAACAAAGCCGATCGTAAAAACGGACCGAAACGAAGTCGATTCGGTTCGGCTCCCTGCCTCGCCCGCCACCACGAAATACGACACATCAACGCCACTCGAGCGCCGCCCGGACAGCGGCTTCCTCTCCGTTCGAAACCTCGAACAGCGACAAGCCGTCCCGTTGTTCGTACCCGACCGTAAGGGTTTGCCCGTAACGGCATTCGTGCATGAAATGAATGTCAAGACGCACCGGGCGGATCGCGGTCAGCTGTTCGATGGGCAGCATATCGAACATCATGTTGATATAGCGCATCGTATTGACGTGACGGTTGAAGTCGATGTCGCTGTAAACCACCCGGTGTTCGGCAATATGCTGCGGAACGATCCCCGTCACTTTGCGCGGCTTTTCGATCGGCGACGGAGCGTCCACGATCGAATCGGCGCAGGTGCCGATGACCGTATTGAGATCGATCGCCTTGCGGGCACCCAAGTCGATGATGCACCACTGCGTCACGGCCCGCCCGAACTCCCGGCCGGCGGCATCGTGCAGCGTGAAATTACGGGTCGAGAGCATCCGGTTGTACTCGTTCACCCACGTCACTATTTCATAAGAACTGTATTGTTCGGGGCGGTCGTCGATCTCGATCGCCATGCGTGAAAGCACCCACGAGCGGTTTTCCTTATTCAACTTATCGATCCCGAACCCTGTGCGTGGAGCACGGCAATTTGATTGACAAGGTGGCGCTGGGCATCGACACCCGCCGTATTGAGGACCTCGTTCGCCAAAGCCGGAACGGTCATCCGAAGTGTGAAATCGACCTGCTGAGGGTCTGCATAATAAGTGTAACCTGTTTTTTCTGCCATATTTCAGTGCGTTTTTCAATTTCAAATGCAACGAAACGACAATCCGCCGGGCCGGGAGAAAGCCGTAGATACCGAATGGTTCCATTCCTACAAAAACGCCCCCGCCCGGCTTCCTGCGGACAGTAGCGGCGTATGCCGGAAATGGAGCGAAGCCTTCCGGCCGTGCAGACTGCATTTCGTGCAAAGATACGAATAAGCCGGGTGCAAAAACAAATTTATTTGCGTTTTACCGGCGCGGAGTGTCCAAGACGAAGTTAAAGATAATAACAAGAAGAGCGGAGAACCAAATTCAACTTTTGTTTTCGGCTCCCCCGCGTAACGAAGCTCGTAGAGGGGCTTTCTCGTTTCGATCGTCCGTACTTGCAGGGGCCTCGCCTCCAAGACGGGGATGCTCCCTGCCGGTCCGACCTTCGGTAGGTTTCAGCCGGGTTGCCCGTCCGATCTCCGGTTCGAGGAAAGTCCGGAAAATTCCGCTCCGTATTCAGGCGCGAAACATCATTCGTTATATTTATTATGTTTTTATCGAAAAACGATAAAAATTATTTGTTTTGCAGAAGTTCTTTACTATCTTTGCCTCACCGGAGGTTAAAAACAGGTCGAACACCTCGCATTACGTATTCAGCAAACCGAAAATGGACAAAAAACAGAAAAAATCTCTGCGGCGCCATCTGCTGGTCATTTACATCTTTTATTTCCTGGCTCTGGCCGCAGGATTCATCCACAGCTTCGTGCCCCACGTGTCGTCGAGTCTGGCGACAGGTTGGCAGGCTGCGTCCGAAGACATTCGGATGCAGGAAAAACACGGTATCGCGCAACATACCTACTTTTTGGCGGCCCGGTTGCAAAACGACCAGAGCAATGAAATTCTTTTCCCGATAGAAACCGGACACGCATCGATCTCCACCGAAGCCGAATATACGGGGGTTAATATCTACGTCAAAACGGACGAAAACAGCGATCCGACAGTAGTCCGGGCACTGAACAAAATCAACTACACCCTGTTGCTGTTCATCCCGGCCCTGCTGGCCAAACTCTCTATTCTGATCCTGGTAGCGCTGATTATCAACATCCTGCGCAAATCGGTACGGGACGAACAACCCCTGCCGGGACGTATCATCATCTACACGCGTGCCGTAGGATTTCTGCTGATTCTGGCCGAAGTCTGCGCCGGATTCGGCGTTTATATTTACCACTGCACGGCCCGGACGCTTCTCGAAGGTTCGCCCCTGCAAGTCGCCGCCTCGTTCCCGCTCAATTACTGGAACATCGTCATGGCGATTCTGGTACTCTTCTCGGCCGAGGTCTTCTCGATCGGATCCCGGTTGAGCGAAGAGCAAAAACTCACGATCTAAAGAAAAAATAAATGTCGATATACAATATATACACGGGGGGGGG
>OHCL01000546.1_pt1 | contig 12747 bp, 9 predicted proteins | sample 1577591 | NCBI WGS metagenome assembly OHCL01 (sample SAMEA3879549, study PRJEB24766) | human gut metagenome | biome: human-associated habitat; feature: feces | place: USA | collected 1985/1987
ATAGGTTTTTATATGCAGATACTATATTGATTTCAGCTGTAAAATTATAGTATAATATAATAAAGCGAGCGCAGAATTTCTCGTTTGAGGGATTCTGCGCCAAAAATTTTAATACGGATGTGAATTTGATTGAGCAGCAAGAATAATAAAAAGAAAAAGAAGTCTCAGGCTCCAAAGACATCTGCTCAGGCTCAGAAGCCCAAGGCAGCAACGGAAGAGGTTGACGAAAAGAATATACCTGTCCAGAGTCTCAGCGAGATGCTGGCGTTTGCTCACGAAGCGGAGGCCGACCTTGATAAAGCCGAGGAAAATGAGATTGATATAATAGTTCCCACTAAGAAGCCCGAAGAAAAGGCAGAAGCTAAACCTGCTAAGGCTCCCAAGGCAGAAGCAAAACCCCAGCAGCCCAAGACTGAGGCTAAGCCTGCGGAAGCTCCCAAGGCAGAAGCACCTGCAGAAAAAGAAGATGCCCCCTTTGAAGAGCTTTCTTCCGTAGTAGAAGATGTTACCGAAAAAGCAGACGAAAAAATCGATGAAGTAGAAGAATTCTTTGACGAAGACGATGAGAAAAATGAATAATCAGCCGGTCCGATTACATGTTTATTGACCGGAACCGTAAAAAGGACGTATGAATTTTCTTTCATACGTCCTTTTTATTTCTGTCTGTATTTATCGATACCGCCTGTTATGCCGGTAAAAAGATTTTATGCCTTATTTTTTCGAAGCTCCGCTAAAATGGCATCCTTCAATTCCCTCGTCTTTTCCTTCATGCGGGAGTTGGCATAGGGCCTTATCAAAATCTCGGAAATGAGTTTGGAAGCGATGTCATACTTGCCGAGCCCGAAAGCCAGATTGGCAATCAGGTATTCCAATGTGGTATCGTCCATACCGCAGATAGGAAAGCTTTCCGCCGCTTCCGCCGCAATAAATCCCTCCATGGCATTTTTCAGATATTCTCTTTCCTGTGCCTTTAATTCGGCTCTCTTTTCTTCCGTGCCGGGTTCCCTTTCCAGGGTTTCTCTCCAGCCGCGGAGCACCCATGCCGCCTTTAAGCAGGTATAGGCTTTTTCACTGTTTCTTGCCTGTTTTACGATAGAGCAGGCAAGCGCCACCTTATAATGCTCCATAGCCTCCTCATAGGTATAGGTATCTCCCGTGTGAGGCTTCAGTTTAATATGCTGGCAGATTTTTTCCCGGATAAGCCGCACCTGTCCTTCCGGCATGGGCTTGAAAAAGCGGATAAGCGCGGAATAGCCGCATTTCGGGCAGCATATCACGTCGTATTTATAGGCATCGATGCCCTCGAAAACAGAACGCAAATCGTTGTCGGTCCGTATCAGTCTTGCTTTTCCCGCCTTCATGGTCTTTGCCGTAATCTTTTCCCCGCAGACCGGGCAGTCGTAATTTCTGTCATAGATTAAATCTTTTTCTTCGATTGCTGCTGCTTTCTTCCCCTTATTACTGTCCTGATTCTTATTCGGATCCTCATATAATTTGACACCTTCCAGATCCCCAAGACCCAAATCCGATAATCCAGACAATAAATTACCCATAATTAATCCTCCTTCTTTGGTAACACGAATGAGCTCTTCAAGGATACAATCCTGTTAAAGACCAAAGCTCCTTCTTTGGAATCCTTGCAGTCCACACAGAAAAACCCGTTTCTGACAAACTGGAAGCTTTCATAGGCTTTTGCATCCTTAAGTGCCGGCTCTGCATAACATTCCTTTAAGATTGTCAGGGAATTGGGATTTAAGTTTAAGCTGCCATCCTCGTTATAAACGCCCTTTTCTTCGTCAATGATGTTTTCGTACAGTCTGACCTCTGCTTTTACGGCTTCCTTTGCAGGAACCCAGTGAATGGTACCCTTTACTTTTCTGCCGTCCGGGCTGTTGCCGCCTCTGGATGCGGGGTCATAGGTACAGTGCACTTCCGTTACGTTGCCGTTTTCGTCCTTCACACAACCGGTGCAAGTGACAAAGTAAGCATTCATCAGACGCACTTCATTGCCGGGGAACAGTCGGAAATATTTCTTAGGAGGCTCCTCCATGAAATCTTCTCTTTCAATATAAAGCTCTCTGCCGAACGGGATTTCCCTGCTGCCTAAGGACTCATTCTCCAGGTTGTTGGCAGCGGTAAGCATCTCGGTCTGTCCTTCGGGATAGTTGTCGATCACAAGCTTCACAGGATTTAAGACCGCCATCATACGGGGACGCTTCATCTTTAAGTCCTTGCGGATGCAGTATTCAAGCATCGCATAATCGGCAATGGAATTTGCTTTGGAAACACCGCAGAGCTCTACGAACATTTTAATGGATTCCGGGGTAAAACCGCGTCTTCTCAGCGCAGCGATGGAAACTAATCTGGGGTCGTCCCAGCCGTCCACGATGCCTTCCTCCACTAATTTTTTGATGTATCTCTTGCCGGTCACCACATTTTTCAGATACAACTTTGCAAACTCAATCTGTTTGGGAGGATGCGGATATTCTAATTCTCTTACCACCCAGTCGTACAGAGGTCTGTGGTCTTCAAACTCCAGGGTACAGATGGAATGGGTAATGCCTTCAATGGCATCCTCAATGGGATGTGCAAAATCGTACATGGGATAAATGCACCATTTATCCCCGGTATTGTGGTGGGTCATATGGGCTACACGGTAAATAACCGGGTCTCTCATGTTCATGTTGGGAGAAGCCATATCGATACGGGCGCGGAGTACCTTTTCACCGTCTGCAAATTTGCCGGCGCGCATGTCCTCAAATAACTGCAGGTTTTCCTCAATGCTTCTGCCTGCTGCCGGGTCTTCCTTTCCGGGCTCGGTCAGTGTGCCTCTGTATTCCTTCATCTGCTCTGCAGACAAGTCGGATACATAGGCTTTTCCTTTTTTTATCAGCTTTACAGCCGCTTCGTACATCTGTTCAAAATAGTTGGATGCAAAGAAAAGTCTGTCTTCCCAGTCGGCGCCCAGCCATTCCACATCCGCTTTGATGGAGTCTACGAACTCTTCCTTTTCCTTGGTCGGGTTGGTATCGTCAAATCGCATGTTGAACTTGCCGTTGTACTTCTGCGCCAGCCCGTAGTTTAAAAGAATACTCTTGGCATGTCCAATATGAAGATAGCCGTTGGGTTCGGGAGGAAAACGGGTGTGCACGGTATCGTAAAATCCATCCGCCAGATCCTTCTCTATAATCTGTTCAATAAAATTTTTGCTTTCTGTCTCGCTCATATTTAAACCTTCCTGTTTCCGATTATTCCGTAATTTCGTTTTGCGTATATTTTACCACATCTGCCTCTGCCATAGCAAGCAGTTCATCCAAAGTGTATACCGGACATAAATAGTAATTGTCCAGATTGTCCGCCGTAAGCAGTTTTCCCGACTCATCTATCTGCACCATACCGCGTAAGAATGCCAGATTTTCATTCCCGGGACTCATCATATACGCCCAGGAACCGAAGCCCACGTAATAATTGCCCTGGGCATCCTTCCCGTAATATTCCGAAGCATCGCCCGGCGTATCCATGATTTCCGCAAGCAATTCTCCCGAAGCCGTATCGTACATTCTTAAGGAAGAATCCTGATACGTTACAAACGTAATGGTTTTGTCTTCGTTATAAAAAATGCCTTCCGCAAGTTTGGGCAGGACATACCCCTTTTCCTTTGCGGTTTCCTGTACCTCATTGCCCCACAGTACCTCGGTATTCTCCCTGTCCGGCGTTTTGTCCGTCAGGGTATCGTCCGTCGGATAAAAGCGCTGATAGCACACCGCCCTGTTCTCCGTATGCGTTGCCATCACAAAGCCCTGTGCCAGTCTTACCGTATAATAAATCCTGTCAGCAAAGCAGTCGAAGGTGACGCCGTGGGTAAAGGATACATTGTTTTCATAGCTCATGATATACTGGCAGCCGTCGCTCGTAATATAGGAATACAGGTTGGCGCCGTTTACCGCCTCCGCATATACAATGCCGCTGATGCCCGTCTCGGCGCGCAGGTAAACCTCGCCGTTTTTCCGGCTGACGGCATCGGCTTCATAACTGCCGTACAGAAGCATGCTGTCGTCATCCCCCCGGGAAAACAGAATATCATTCAGCATGGCATTTTTATATTCCTTTCGATAGAGCAGTTTTCCGGTGCTTTCCTCATATTCCTCCAGATAGCTGTCAAAAACAGAATACAATTCATCCCTGTTTTCATAAGTCAGCACATACATGCAGCCGTCCTTAAAAGCCACATCCTCCACATATGCCGTCTTCCAGTCGGAATATCTCTTCGTATCATCCGTCAGGCCAAGATACAGAAGCCTTCTGTCCTCCGACATTACGTCGTCGCTGTTTCGCAGGGTAAGCACCACCGCCGTGGAGTCTTCGTTGAAATAAATCCGTCCGGTCTGTTCCTTGCAGTATTCATCTAAGTTCTGAACCTCTGTATAATCATCTGCGTCTATAATACGGAGATAATTGTAACCGCTTACCGCTATCCGGGTTCTGTCCTCTGACAGATAGTAATTGTAAGCGCTGCCCGGCAGCTCCGGCTTTTCGGTTTCCCCGGTCTTGGCATCAAATACCAGCAGTTCCTTCTCTTCGTTCTGATAAACCAGTCTGCTGTCATCTATAAAAAACATACCGCCGTCCGAGTAGCCCGGCAACCCTGCAAGCTTCCCCACCGTATGTCCGTATTCGCTTTCTTTTACCGTAATGTCTCCCGCACTTTCCTTCAGTGCATAATAAGACATGTCCCCGGAAGACTGCATATCCGTAATCACACTGTCCGTCTTCACTTCGTACCGGCTCAAAAAATCTCCCGTCCGGTTATATACATACAGACTGTCCGTCAGGGCTTTCTGTGCCTGTGCCGTATAGGGCATGGCAATGCCGTCATACTCCGTCAGGGCGCTGATTGCCGTCTGCATAGCGCCTATTCTGTCGCCCTTCTTCAAAAGCCGCCCGGATTCCTCCGCCAGACTGAGTGCCTGCTCCCTGGACAGAATATCGTTCTGGCTGCTAATCTGTGCCGCCTGCTCTGCAAGGGAGTCGTTCTGTATCTGGATCTGCTTTTTCTGCTCCCGTATCTGCATGACCATGGCGGTGCTGACAACTCCGAATGCCAGACATACGGCAGCTCCCGCTGCAGTAAAGCCGAGGATTTTCTTTAATTTCTGTTCCCGGTGGCGCTGCTTTAAGTCATCAAAGCCAACACCCAGCATGGGAGCTATCAGACGCAGCTTTTCGGTTTTCATGACCTTCAGGACATCTCTCTTATTTTTGCCGCGCACATCCGCCGCCAGCGGTTCCATTTCCTCTTTTACGGTTTCCGTGCTGCCGTCCGGATGAGTAACCGTTTTTTCCCGGTATAAAAGTTCCTCCGGGAAGGACTCCGCAGGCTCCCCTTCCACCAGAACCGCAAAAATATTTTCCCTGCCGTGCAGGCTGATAAAGGTTTCGATTTCCTTGCGGCACCACAAAGACTCCTTCAGTCTGGGGGAACAGATGACAATCAGGTATTCCGACTCCTCCAGCGCCTTCCGGATAGGGTCCTCTAAATTATTGGTAAGAGGCAGCTCGTCCTTATCCCGAAAGATTCTTTCAATCTTTGTCCGGGAAAGCTTTTTATCCTTCTTAAGAGAGCCGGGTATCTTAAACCACTCCAACTGCTTCTGCAGATTTTCCGCCACAAACCTGTCAAGATCTGCATGGCGGTAGCTGATAAACGCATCGTACTTATACGGTTTCTTCATAGGTTTTACCAAATATATCCCTTTCTACCACATAAATGTCGTGTCTGTCCTCACAACGTACAGCCAGAAAATCCCCCGGTTTCCCCAGCATATACTTACTTTTATCCCATGCTGTAAAAACCTTTACACCTCTTGTCAATTCCCTGGCATGGATGTGCACCTGCCCCGTGGGCACGCAGGCTCTTGCATAATCGGTCAGATGCAGGGTGCTTCCGTCATTCCGGTTCTTTATGGTCGGCACATAATCCGCCGATAGCGCATAGATTTCAAACTCATATTTATCCGGAAGCACCTGATAGCTTTTTTCAAATTTGGCTCTCCGGTTGGGATAGACCTCGCCTTTGATGCCAATCATGATATACAGATCATCTTCAATGGTCATATCCACATCCCCTTCCAGGGTACGGATGGTAATCGGCGTACCTGCCGGAAGCACCTCATCCGCTTTCACAAAGCCGATGGGGATTTTCTTTTTGCTGTATTTCTTCATGTCAGAGGTGTCAATGTCATAGTCCGCCGCATAAATCAGATCAAAGCTGTCAAAATACTGGTTCATGCGGTTGTTGAAGTACGCTTCCGGATGCAGGGTGGGATAATGCTTCTCGTAAAGCTTCTTACTGACAAATCCGCCCGCTTTTTCATAATGCCCGCCGCCGGAGCCTATGCCCTCACATAAATAGGACGCCAGCTCGCTGGCATTCACTTCCCTGATGCAGCTACGTACGGAAAACTTATAGCCGTCCGCGTTTTCGTTAAACACCAAGCAACTGGTAATCACATCCACCTGCAGCAGGAAATCACTGATAAGTCCCAATATATTAGGGTCGCAGGGCTGTGCCTTAATCACGGCAAAGTTATAATCCTCGTTGAAGCTGTAGCGTATCAATGCTACTCCCGCAATCTCCAGCTCCTTTAAGGAAAGGTTGGAATTTTTGAAATAATTGATAAGACCGGCATCAAATGCCAGGTCATCCCGCATATCCATATCGAGGGGATTGCGGATTTCGGAAAGCTGGTTCGTATCCGTATACAGTCCGTAATACAGAGCCGTTTCCAGTCCCGGCTCCGTCTTTATATCGAACTTTTCATCACGCAGAAGCTTCCACACAAGTGTGCAGCAGCTTCCCAGCGCCGGCACAATCAGGCTTAAAGGCACACCGTCTATTTCCACCTGATGATGGTCCACAATGGCTACCGTGTCTGCCGCTATCTTCGTCACATTGCCTGCGCCGTACTGACAGTCCACTGTCACAAGCAGCCCCTTTATAAAAAGGGGCTGTTCTTCGTCCGGGCGTACATATTCCACCGGTATATGCAGTTCATCAATCATGATTTTCAGATTGGACTTCTGGATGGGATTTCTGCCGCTGTAAATAAGCCTTGTCTGTCTGCCCAGGCTCTTGAAATAGGCATACAGACCAAAGCCGGCTCCCAGTGCATCCGCATCCGGATTGTCGTGGCATTGTATGGTAACAGGGTCAAATGCTTCCAAATCTTTCAGTGTCATAGTTTTATTCCTTATTGTCCGTGAAGATGTCCGTGCCGCCCGGTTCCTTATTAGTGATGGAACAGACGGATGCCGGTAAATACCATTGCCATATTGTACTTGTCGCAGCAGGAAATCACCAGATCATCCCTGACGGAACCGCCGGGCTGTACGATGTACTTCACGCCGCTCTTGTGTGCTCTTTCCACGTTGTCGGAGAACGGGAAGAACGCATCGGAGCCTAAGGTAACATCCTTTAAGCCGTCAAGCCATGCTCTCTTTTCCTCTGCGGTAAATACAGGGGGCTTTTCCTTGAATACTCTCTGCCATGCGCCCTCTGCCAGTACATCCATATATTCGTCACCGATGTAGTTGTCAATGGCGTTGTCTCTGTCCGCTCTGCCCAGGGAGTCTACAAACTGTAAGGAAAGAACCTGCGGTGCCTGACGTAAGAACCAGTTATCCGCTTTCTGTCCGGCAAGTCTGGTGCAGTGTACACGGGACTGCTGTCCTGCGCCGATACCGATTGCCTGACCGTCCTTTACATAACATACGGAATTGGACTGGGTGTATTTTAAGGTAATGAGCGCTACCTTCATGTCGCGAAGGGCGCTTTCGGGAATGTCCTTATTCTGGGTTACGATGTTGCTTAAAAGCTCTTTGTCAATCTTTAACTCGTTTCTGCCCTGTTCAAAGGTAATGCCGTACACCTGCTTTCTTTCGATGGGCGCCGGTACATAGGAAGGATCAATCTGAATAATATTGTAGTTGCCCTTCTTTTTGGATTTCAGAAGCTCCAGTGCCTTTTCGGTATAGCCGGGAGCGATAACACCGTCGGAAACCTCTCGTTTAATCAGGCGGGCGGTATCCTCGTCGCATACGTCGGAAAGAGCAATGAAATCACCGAAGGAAGACATTCTGTCCGCACCTCTTGCTCTCGCATACGCACATGCCAGAGGAGAAAGCTCTCCTAAATCGTCCACCCAGTAAATCTTCTTTAAGGTTTCGGACATATGAAGTCCCAGCGCCGCGCCGGCAGGAGAAACATGCTTAAAGGATGTGGCTGCGGGAAGACCGGTTGCTTCCTTTAATTCCTTTACAAGCTGCCAGCCGTTAAAAGCATCCAGAAAGTTAATATAGCCGGGCTTGCCGTTTAACACCGTAACGGGCAGGTCGCTGCCGTCTTCCATAAAAATGCGGGAAGGCTTCTGGTTGGGGTTACATCCGTATTTTAATTCGATTTCGTTCATAATAACTGTATTCCTTTCTATGTGCCGTAAAAGGCATGCCTATTTGTTCTTGTTGACAATTCTGGTTTCGTATCTGCCGGTTTCCACTTCAATGTATCTGACAAATAAGGAAACCTTGTTGTCTTCGTTTAAGCTGTTCCACAGCATATCGGTAAACGCATCAATGTCATTGGGAATTTCCACTTCCTTCGGTTCACCTTCAAAGCTGGGCAGCGGGTTGCCGTCATGCATATAGGTATGGATAAAATGTCCTTCGCCTGCCTTGGGATTTTCATATGCAAATGTATAGCGGCGGCAGGAGTCCGGGTCACCGTGGTTACTCTTTAAGATGGACATGGCGTAGTTGAAGCTGCCGTTCTCCAGATGAATAATACCGGAAATTCTCGGTGTGTAGTTGGGTGCGTCCGGTTCAAACTTACGGCAGCGTAAAGACTGTTCAAAGGTAAGCTGCTTATCCATGCCTTCGTAAATGGTGTCGGTCTGGTCACCGTTTGTGACGATGGTCTTGTTGCCGAGTACTCTGACGGGTGCATAAATGATAAGAGAGGGATCCTCTAACTTGGAAGGATCAAATGCCTGTGTGCGGATGCCTTCGCCGTCCTGTACAAAAATACGGTTGCGGCTGTTTACGCTTCTTCCCATAATAAAGTATGCGCTGACCGCATATTTGCCATTGCCGGATTTACCAAGGACAATGCCTCTGCCGGGGTAGCTGTTTTCCATCAGTTCCTGTTGTAATGATACCATGTTCATTTCCTCCGTTTCCAAACAATAAAACCGCCTGAGCGGCACATATGTGTTCGCCCAGGCGGTCGGCATTTTCTTATTTCTACACTTCCTATGGGTACTCCCACGACAGCAGTTGCTGTTTCCGCCAGTTGTGTAGCTCATAAGTCCATACTACATGATTTTATAAGGGATTTCAAGTGGCTTTTTCGGGAAACGCAAGAAGTTTGGCAGAAGGCTGCGTTTCTTTTTTCTCTGCAAGCTCCGGCACATAATCCGCTTCAAAAACTTCCCGTTTTAAGGGACGCGCAAAGTAGTAGCCCTGTACCATACGCACCTTCATATCGCCGAGCAGGCGGTACTGTTCCTTCGTTTCAATGCCCTCCACACAGATGTTCACGCCGATGGTCTGCGCCAGCTCCGCCACCATCTTGATGAAGGACTGGGAATAGGCATCCTCCGCCAAGTCCTTGACAAAGCTCTGGTCGACTTTGATAACATCAAAGGGCAGCTCCCTTATGTGGTTTAAGGAAGAATAGCCGGTGCCGAAATCATCCAGCGCCAGCGAAACACCCAGAGATTTGATCCGGTTGAGGATCTCCTTCATGCGCTCCATATCGTTGATGGCGAGGCTCTCTGTCACTTCCAGGGTCAGATTCTTCGGGGACAGACCGGTGTCCGCAAGCGCCTTTTCCACCGTCTCCACGATGTCCGGCTGTAGGAGCTGTACTACGGAAAGATTTACGTTCACTTTATAATTCGGATAACCGGATTCGTTCCAGCGTTTGCAGCGGGTGCAGGCCTCGGTCAGCACATAATTGCCGATGGGATTGATTAGTCCCAGATACTCTGCCAACGGGATGAATTCCGCCGGGGAGATAAATCCCAGCTTTGCACTGTTCCAGCGGATCAGTGCCTCAGCTCCGGCGCAGACATCCCTGCCGCCCTGAATATCAATGATGGGCTGATAATAGACCTCGAACTCCCGGTAGCCCTCCACCGTGGCATCACGCATGTTCTTTTCCATATCCAGGCGGCGTCCCGATACGGAATCAATGCCCTCGCGGTAGGTTGCCACCCGGTTCTTACCGGTCTTTTTTGCTTCGTACATGGCAATATCCGCTTTTTTGATCAGATCAGCCACGGAATCCCCGGCATCCGGGAAAGTGACGATACCCATACTCATGGTACAGTAATAGTCCGCGTCCTTCAAAAACCAGGGCTTGCTGAAGATCTTTTTAATATCTTCCACAATATTTTCAAACCGGGAATAGCTGTCGGGCGGGATCACGATGACAAATTCATCGCCGCCCATGCGGTAACAGGTATTCTCGATGCCGTTGATCCGTTTTAATGCATGGGAAATGGATTTTAACAGCACATCTCCGTACTGGTGCCCCAGTCCGTCGTTGATATGCTTGAAATCATCCAGATCCAGATACAGCAGAGCACCTTCGCCGCCGGTCTTCTTCGCCTGATCGATCTGTCTTGCCAGATCCCTCTCACAGCACATCCGGTTATACAGTCCCGTCAGAAAATCTGTGTATGCCTGCTGCTCGATCCGGCGCTGGTACAGCTTTTTATCTGTAATGTCATACAGAGAGTACAGATTGGCCTTTTTACCGTCCACCCAGGCAATCTCCTTGCACAGCAGATCGTACCAGGTCTCCTTCTCCGCATGGTAGACTACACTGACTGACTTGGTTTTTTCCTTGCGGACACTGCTCTGTAACAAAGCATCAAAATTGTGATCCAGCAGTTCCTTAGCAAAGGTATTTTTCAGGATCTGATTGGCAAACAGCATCCGTCCTGTGGTCTGGTCTGTCACATAAATGGCACAGCCCACGTTGTCCAGAATCTCCTCCAATGCTGCGTAGGAACCGGCCAGGGAATTCTTCTGGATCCTTCTGGTGAGGATGCTCTGCAGGATCTTCACTGCATCCGCTGTGAACTTGATCTCCGCCATGCTCCACACATGCCCCTGGGTTCTATGATTCAGAGACAGCACCATATTTCCGCTCTCCTGCTTCAGGATCGGGAAGATCATCACGGCCTTCATGCCGATCTCCTCGATTTCCTTCGAGCCGGCATTGCCCAGGCTGTCCGTGGATACCACCAGTGGTTTCTCAGCATGAAGGAAGGAATATACTTCCACTCCGTTTATCTTGTCAAAATAAGAAATCTGTCCCGGGGCACGCCATTCACAGACCACGTTCATGGTATCTGTGTCGGAATGCAGTTGAAAAATATCCGCAGTATCTACACGGATATGCTCTGACAGGATCTTCAGCCACTTATTCATGGCAAGTTCAATCTGTTCATCACTGTCTAAGAGCTGGACGATCTCCGTGGTCGCCTCAATAGTATGGAGATTCCGACTCATCTCTTCCTCAGCGGAACGGCTCCTTCTGCTCTCTGCCTCCGCGCTGAAGCAGGACATACGATCTCTGTAAATATCTACGCTGGTATCCCGCAGCAGATCCAATATCTGATAAAAGGAAATGGTGTCGATCTTCTTCAGATCATACACCTGCCAGTACAGGATCGTGTTGTTCTCCACACTGACAGCCACTGCTGCCACATGTCCGCCGTCCGGCAGTTCTTCCACCACCTGTTCCTCCAGCGAACCAGCCTGCACTCTGTCCAGTGCCTGTGCTGCTTTCCTGTGATATTCCGTACTGATCGGGTCTTCCCCATCCAGTCTCTTCCATGTCTTGTCCACATACGGCTCCGTCACCACCTGATTCTCACTGTCCAGGCAGACAGCTGCCACGCCTGTCACCTTGCAGAATTCATTCTGCAAATGCTGCAGACGTCTGGGATCGATCAATTCTCGAAATGAAATTTCAGCCACTTTTTTGCTCCCCTGCTTCTCTTTTAAATATTCGGGGAATACGCCCTTCCTCGGCACCCGAACAAATATATTTTACCATGTGACAGGAAATTCATACAAGATATTATTTTACATTTTTTGCCATATTCGTTAAATTGCTTGAAAAATTGCAAAGTTTTTGTCAATTATTGCAAATATTTTGAGATTCAAATGATTTCTTTTTCCATAAAGAGGCGGTTGCAAGTCAGACTTACAATCGCCTCTTTCATTATAGCCTTATTTTCACAACTTATTTATCATCCACGCTGTAGTTCGGAGCTTCCTTGGTGATATGGATATCATGAGGATGGCTCTCCTTCAGGGATGCTGCAGAGATCTTCACGAATCTGCCGGTCTCCTTCAAAGTCTCGATATCCTGCGCACCACAGTAACCCATACCGGAGCGGAGACCGCCCAACAGCTGGAATACGGTATCTTCCACGCTGCCCTTGTAAGCCACACGGCCTTCAACACCTTCGGGAACCAGTTTCTTCGCATTCTCCTGGAAGTAACGATCCTTACTGCCGTTCTCCATGGCTGCGATGGAACCCATGCCACGGTATACCTTGTATTTTCTACCCTGGAACAGCTCGTATTCTCCCGGGCTCTCCTCACATCCTGCGAACATGGAACCCATCATACATACGTTGCCGCCTGCTGCAATTGCCTTTGTCATATCGC
>OHCL01000548.1_pt1 | contig 12745 bp, 10 predicted proteins | sample 1577591 | NCBI WGS metagenome assembly OHCL01 (sample SAMEA3879549, study PRJEB24766) | human gut metagenome | biome: human-associated habitat; feature: feces | place: USA | collected 1985/1987
TGTCGGGAAATCAGTATCGGCGTATGCGGATTATGAGCAATATGTAGGCGGCGTTGAGACGCTGTTCAAGGATAATGCCGGAACGGTACAAAAATTTGCAAATGACGCATATAAGACTGCCGGGCTGTCCGCGAATGAGTACATGGATACTGTTACATCGTTCTCGGCAAGCCTTATTACAAGCCTTGGAGGGGATACCAAAAAGGCGGCAAATTATGCGAATACTGCAATAGTCGATATGTCTGATAATGCGAACAAAATGGGTACTGACATGGGCAGTATTCAGGACGCTTATCAGGGTTTTGCAAAGCAAAACTACACAATGCTGGATAACCTCAAGTTAGGTTACGGCGGCACTCAAGAGGAAATGAAACGTCTTATCAAAGACGCTGCCAATACGGAATGGGGATTGGAGTATAGCTATAAAGACATAAAGAGTTATCAGGATTATCAACGTGTTCCTTTGCAGACTTATGAGGAAATAAAACCATACGTGGAGCGCATGCGCCGGGGAGAAAAAAATGTGTTGTGGCCGGGTGAAGTTATTTGGTTTGCAAAGTCTTCGGGTACGACAAATGATAAGAGCAAGTTTATTCCTGTCAGCAAGGAAGGATTGCACGATATCCATTATGCCGGCGGTATGGATGCCGTCGCGCTTTATTTGCAGCAAAATCCCGATAGCCGTTTCTTTTCGGGAAAAGGGCTGATTTTGGGAGGTAGTCATGCTTCCAATTATAATCTGAAGCGGAGTTTGGTGGGTGACTTGTCTGCCATTCTGATTGAGAATGTCAATCCATTGGTCAACCTTATTCGTGTGCCCGAAAAGAAAATCGCATTGTTGAGTGACTTTGAGGAAAAGGTGGAAAAGATTGCGCGTAGCACGGTGAACAAGAATGTGACCAATCTGTCGGGAGTGCCTTCGTGGATGTTGGCTGTTGTCAGACATATCATGGAAATCAAGGGCACGGATAATCTGGCGGAGGTATGGCCTAATCTGGAAGTGTTCTTTCATGGAGGAGTGGCATTTACCCCTTATCGCGAACAATACAAGCAGATTATCCGCAGTGATAAAATGCACTACATGGAGACTTACAATGCCAGTGAAGGTTTCTTCGGATTGCAAAATGATTTCGACGACCCTGCCATGATGCTGATGATTGACTACGGGGTGTTCTATGAATTCATTCCGATGGAAGAGATAGAAAACGAAAATCCTCATATTATTCCTTTGGCAGACGTGGAGCTGAACAAGAACTATGCAATGGTTATCAGTACGTCTTGCGGTTTGTGGCGTTATATGATTGGCGATACGGTGAAGTTCACGAGCAAGTATCCTTATAAGTTTGTCATCACGGGCCGCACCAAGCATTTCATTAATGCTTTTGGTGAAGAACTGATGGTGGACAATGCCGAACAGGGACTGGCAAAGGCGTGTGCCGCTACCGGAGCACAAATCACAGACTACTCCGCTGCTCCTGTTTTTATGGATGCCAATGCCAAATGCCGTCATCAGTGGTTGATAGAATTTGCAGTCAAGCCGGACTCTTTAGAGAAATTTAGCAAGGTACTAGATACCTCTTTACAAGAAATTAACTCTGATTACGAAGCAAAACGACATAAAAACCTTACCTTGCAGCCGTTGGAAATTATTGTGGCCCGTCCTAACCTGTTCCATGATTGGTTGAAAGAGAAAGGTAAGCTGGGAGGACAACACAAAGTACCTAGGCTGAGCAATACACGTGAATATATAGAAGAAATGCTAAGCTTGAACAAGTAAAGAAATGAATTGGAATAGACATAAATTACCTGCTTTGCTGATGTTGATGATTGTGGTGTACTCATGCGCCAGCATGGGAAACCCCGATGGTGGTCCGTATGATGAAGAACCGCCAAAGTTTGTCCGGAGTACTCCTAAACCATTTGCCATCAATAGTAAAGAGAAAAAAGTAACTATTGAATTTGATGAATTTATCAAGCTGGAAAAGGCTGCGGAGAAAGTGGTTGTATCTCCTCCCCAGTTGGAACAGCCTGAAATCAAAGCCAGTGGGAGGAAAGTAGTGGTAGGACTGGTGGATTCGTTAAGACCGAATACTACTTATACTATTGACTTCGCGGATGCTATTGTTGACAACAACGAGGGTAATCCACTAGGTAATTATGCCTTTACCTTTTCCACCGGTACGACTATTGATACAATGGAAGTATCGGGGACAGTGCTCAGTGCTTCAGACTTGGAGCCGGTGAAGAATATTCAGGTAGGTCTGCACTCTGACTTGAGTGATAGTGCTTTTATGAAGAAACCATTCGACCGGGTATCCCGTACCGACAGTCGCGGACACTTTTCCATTCGTGGTATTGCACCCGGCAAATATCGTATCTATGCCTTAATGGATGGTAATCAGAACTACTTATTCGATTCCAAGACCGAGATGATTGCTTTCAGCGATTCCATTATTATACCTGCCATGGAGGATGCCATGCGTCAGGATACGATTTGGAAGGACTCACTGACCATCGATACCATCAAAAGTGTGGGTTATACCCGTTTCCTGCCGGATGATATTATCCTGAGAGCGTTTAAGGAAGAGAATGACCGTCAATACCTTACTCGCAGTGAACGTGACAAAGAGAATCATTTTGTTCTTACTTTCAGTGCGCGGGCGGATATGCTTCCCACACTGAAAGGATTGAATTTTGACGAACGGGATGCTTTTATCATCGAGAAGACCGACCGCAACGACTCTATCTGCTATTGGATTAAAGACTCGTTGATATATCAGATGGACACGCTCGAAATTCAGATGGATTACTTGGCAACGGATACGTTGGACCGTCTTGTTCCGCAGACTGATACGCTTTTTTTGGCAAATAAGTTGACTCGTGCGGAGCGGGAGAAACTGGAGGCGAAAGCAGCCGAAGAGAAGGAAAAGGAACGCAAAAAGAAAGAAAAGAAAGGAGAAAAGATTGAACCGGAGCCCACCAAGTTCCTTACGTTGAATGTGGATGCTCCTTCTGCTTTCGACCTTGATAGAAATGTATATCTGTCGTTCGATGAGCCTGTGGCGAGCATTGACACGGCAGCCATTCACATGGAAATAAAGAAAGACAGCCTGTGGGAAGAAATTCCGTTTCTGTTTGTCTCGGATTCAGTGTTGCCTCGCAAGTATGAGATATTGGCGGAGTGGGAGCCCGAAAAGGAATATCAGTTGTCGATAGACTCGATGGCCTTTAAGGGAGTGTATGGTCTGCATACCAATAAGGTGAAACAGACCATGAAGGTGAAAAAACTGGATGAATACGGAACCATTTTGCTGAATATTACCGGAGCAGATTCGACAGCAGTGGTAGAGTTGCTGGACGGAAGTGGAAAGGTGTTGCGCCAACAACGGATAACTCCTCAAAATACGGCGGATTTCTATTATCTCAATCCCGGTACGAAATTCTATATCCGTCTGTTCAACGACCGGAATGGCAACGGTGTCTGGGACACCGGAAAGTATTCGGAGCACTTACAGCCTGAAGAAGTCTATTATTTCCCGAAAGTATGGGAGATGAAGGCAAACTTTGAGTTTGAGGAGAATTGGAATATCAATGCGGTTCCGGTTGAAAAGCAGAAATTGGATGAAATAAAGAAGCAGAAGCCGGAAGAGACGAAGAAGATACAGGACAGAAACAAAGAAAGAGCTAGAAAACTAGGCCGATGAAAAAGATTATATTTATACTATTGTGTTCTTGGTTCACTATATGTGCCGCGGGAGCGCAGTGTGCTGCAAAGAATGAAGCCATACAAGCGGGCGAACTGTTGACTTATGACCTTAAGTTCAACTGGAAATTCATCTGGAAAGATGCCGGTGTTGCCCGAATGGATATGCAGGCAGTGACTTATCAGGGTAAGCCTTGTTTCCGCACTAATTTGGTGGCTGCCACAAATGGTATGGTCGATTTCTTTTTTAAGATGCGTGATACGCTGACTTGCATCACGACCAATCGGTTGGAGCCTCTTTATTTCCGTAAAGGGGCGGAGGAAGGTGACCGTTATACGGTGGACGAAGTATGGTTCAGCTATAAAGATGATAAATGTATTGCCAATCAGCGCAGGATGCGTCGGGGGCGTGATACGGTGAGGGCGCGTGACGAAAGCGAAGGATGTATGTTTGATATGTTGAGCATTCTGATGCAGGCACGCTCTTTCGATGTCGATGATTACACGGTGGGGCAGAAGATTATTTTCCCGATGGCCACCGGCACTAAGATAGAAGACCAGACGTTGATTTATCGTGGAAAGAAAGTATTTAAGGCAGAAGGCGGAGTGAAATATCGTTGTCTTGTCTTTTCGTTGGTGGAATATAAAAAGGGAAAAGAGAAAGAGGTGATTACCTTTTATATCACTGATGATAAAAACCATTTACCCGTGCGTCTGGACCTTTATCTGAACTTTGGCTCTGCCAAGGCATTCTTGAAAGAGATAAAAGGAAACAGGCATCCGTTGACATCGATTGTCGAGAAGAAGTAGGGGCGAGGTTTGCTCGCCCGAAAACAGTTTGCTTTGTGTATTCGGGTAATCCCTGTCACTACAGGTATTGGAAATGCCTGTAGTCTTAGTCGTCAAAGAGTTTGGCTTTTCTGGAAACCAGTCTCAATGTAATTTTCCCTTCATTGATTATCCTTAAGATATCCTCTCCTCCTTTATTAACCTTGCATAGAGAAATTTTCGGTCCCATGATTTTATCAATGCGCACTTCTCCTACTTTATCTTCCATATAATTACCGTCAATCATACCATCTTCCATTACATCAAATCGTTGACCTTCCTTTATGGGATCGTCATATCCCAGGTTGATATAAACCGTTTTGGCTTTTTTCCCATTATCACCGGCAAGTTTCAAGATACTGCCATAAACCTTAAAGTAATTCTCTATAAAATTTCTCATTTCATATGACATGCCCAACAGTGAATGTTCCAGTGCTGCAAACTGACTTGCATCTTTGCCCGAAGACGAACCGGTTTCTTCGTAAATCCTTGTACCGATAGTGGTTCCGTCACTGGTACGAATCAAGTCCAACTGTAGTTTAAACTTCTCTTTAAAACTGTTCTCGCGGCTGTGGTAACGAGGATGTGAACTTCCGTCGTCAGTAGCTTCGCGTGACACTATATTCCCGCGTAGCAGATAGTCTGCCCGAAAACGGCGTGCATCTTCCAATGGGCTCAAATTAAGGTTGGCACCTACGGAAACAGCATCAATGATATTCACACGATTCGTTTGTTGTATACCGTCCAGTACAACATTCCGAATGGTGCTGAGAACTTTATTGGGAATTTTGATCTCGCTATTGAAATCATCGATATAAATCGTGTATTTCTGTGCGGATACCCCTAAGGATATCAGTAGTGACAGGCAAATTAACAGGACTTTGTTTTTCATTACGTCATGGATTTGTAGGGTTTGTAATGCAGTTGTTTGACGAAATTAAAAATATTGTTGCTCATTTGCAAACGAATAGGGTTAAAAATACCCATTAAGGGAGTTATTTTCGGAATAAAATGATTGAGTGACTGCTGCCATGTTACTCTTATATCCGTTAAAAGTATTGTTAATCGGATGAGGGACAGGTAGAGGTGGATTTGATAGAAGGGAAAGGATTTTACTTCCGGTTTATTATTTCGGTTTGAAAGGAGTAAAAGATAAAGGGTGTGTGTCAAAACTAGAATAGTCTATCAAATCTTGCCCCTATCGGCAAAATGACAGCATCATCAACGTTTGGACACACTCCTTTTAAATATTCTTACTTGTTCAGTTTCCAGGTAAATCCGTCTTTTGTATCTTTTACTTCAAAGCCCAAAGCGGCCAGCTCGTCGCGAATCTTGTCGCTGGTAGCCCAGTCTTTGTTGGCTTTTGCCTGCATGCGTTGTTCCAGCAACATGTCTACCACTTTGCCGTAAGCCTCTTCGCGTGCTTCGTTGTTGGCAGTTTCTTCTTTCAGACCGAGAATTTCGTACATGAAAAGAGGGAATAAGCTTTTCAGTTCTTCCAAGTCTTCTTCCGAAATAGTCGCTTTCTTGTCGAGAACCGTATTAATCATTCGTGCACCGTCAAACAGATGAGCGATGACAATCGGTGAGTTGAGGTCATCATTCATCGCTTCATAGCATTTGGCACGAAGTTCTTTTATACCGTCTATACCGGTAGTCTGTTTACCCGGAGTGATGCGTTCCAACCCTTTTACGGCTTCTTGCAGACGTTGCAATCCCTTTTCAGCAGCTTGCAGGGCTTCGTTGCTGAAGTCCACCGTGCTGCGATAGTGTGCCTGAAGGATGAAGAAACGGATGGTCATCGGACTATATGCCTGTGTCAGCAACTTGTGTGAGCCTTCAAAGAACTCGCTCAGGTTAATAAAGTTGCCATAACTCTTGCCCATCTTCTGTCCGTTGATGGTAATCATGTTGTTGTGCATCCAGTAGTGAACCATATCGTCTCCCTGCGAAGCCACACTTTGTGCAATTTCACATTCGTGGTGTGGGAAAATCAAGTCCATGCCTCCACCGTGAATGTCGAAATGTTCACCCAGGTATTTCTTGCCCATAGCAGTGCATTCGCAGTGCCATCCGGGGAAACCGTTGCTCCATGGGCTGGGCCAGCGCATGATATGTTCCGGTTGAGCTGCTTTCCACAGAGCGAAGTCGGCAGGATTATGCTTTTCGCTTTGTCCGTCCAGTTCGCGGGTGGTATTCAGCACATCGTCCAGATTACGTCCCGATAGTTTGCCGTAATGATGATCCTTGTTGTATTTTGCTACATCAAAATACACGGAACCTTCACTTTCGTAAGCATATCCGTTTTTCATGATTTCTTCCACCAGGCGGATTTGCTCGATGATATGTCCCGAAGCATGCGGCTCGATGCTGGGCGGAAGTACATTGAGGGCTTCCATTGCTTTGTGGTAACGGTTCAGGTAATATTGTACCACTTCCATCGGTTCCAATTGTTCAAGACGTGCTTTTTTTGCAATCTTGTCTTCACCTTCATCGGCATCATGTTCCAAATGACCTACATCGGTGATATTTCTCACATAGCGCACTTTGTATCCCAGATGGGTGAGATAACGGAACAGGATATCGAAGGTGATGGCCGGACGGGCATGTCCCAGATGGGCATCGCCGTATACCGTAGGGCCACACACATACATGCCTACATGAGGCGCGTGAAGCGGAACAAAAAGTTCCTTTCTGCGACTTAATGTATTGTAAATGGTTAGTTTATTTTCCATAATTCATCCAATTAGAAATGCAAAGGTATAAATTTAATGTGTGGAATAGGCAAACAATTAACAAAAAAAACGGATTTGGCATTACAATATGAGAGGATGCTGCATGAACAGTTTGCTATGCAGGTTTCTTTTTGGCATGATTGGTTAACTTTTTTAATTAGAGTTGGGGTTGTGTCAAAACGTGGATAATGCTGTCGTTTCGTTCGTAGGAGTGAGGTTTGCTCGCCCGAAAACGGTTTGCTTTGTGTCTTCGGGCAGGCAACCCCTGCCTCTACAGCTGAAACTGGATAGGCCGGTTTAGTTTTGGCACACTCCCTTTTGTTGAGATTTACAACTTCCCTTCGTCTCTTCTGTCGTCAATTCCCAATTTTTCGATTTCCTGAATGGATAAGCCTGTAATGTCGGAAATGGTTTCATAGTCCAGTCCTTTTGCTTTCATTTTCAGTGCATTTGAAAGTCGTTCTTCTTCTCGTCCTTTTTTCATTCCTTCTTCTCGTCCTTCTTCTGTAGCTTCCCTACGAATGTCTTCTTCCACTATCCGGCTTACCCGATAGCGATCCACTGCTTTGTCATAAGCTATTCTGTTTTCTTCCGATAAATTGGCGACAGCAGCCAATTGGTCCAAGTATTTAAACACTTGTTCCTTCAGTGCATCCGGCATTCTGTTCCAGTCATTCATATTCTTCAATGCATACATTAATTTCTCATACAATGTCTCACATTCAGCAAGTTCCTTATTGAAATAAGGGAATTGCAGATAAATTTGGCGTAGATGGGGGTTGACCACTCGTCCCGTATCCCTGTCGGCGAGCACTATATCCGTACGGAATTTCTTATCCAGTCCGTCCTCCTTGAAATTCATCAGGAAGATGCCGTATACGGTACTCAGTCTATAACGGGAGCCATACGGGACACTACTTTCACATACCATGCCGTCCGTATCCTTCTCGACGGGTATCTTTATTGTATCGGGAGGCGGAAGCTCGGTCAGCCTGCCTACGGCACGGCATACATAATACAATGTACGGTCCAGAAAATGGCTGTGCCAACGATTTTGCATCTCTACAATGATATACTCGCCACTGTCCGTACGACAATAGAGGTCATAAATGATGCCTTTGTCATGCACATTGTCCGTATGGTCTTCCTTGTCAAGGAAACAAAGATCCTCTATATGATGTTCGCCCGCAAGCAACTCATTCAGCAGGGTGATGAGCAGTCCTTTACTGGCAGGTTGCCCGAAGATGACCTTAAACCCCAGGTCGGTAAAGGGATTGACGAATCGTGACATATTCATTTTTTATTTGAAATCAAAAGTACGCATACTTTCGGGAACACCCAAAAGATATGTGCTTTATTTTTCCGATATTGCAATTTCGGCTGATATTCAGAATCTAACGACCTTTCTGTCTTACTCTCCTTTCACACATAACAAGTGCTGAAACGTCCTGCTCATAGGGCTTTTGTGTGAAGGCTGCTTTTATCAACTTTCTTTTTCTCCTATTGGATAATTCCCCCTCCCAACACCACGTCTTCCCGATAAAAAGCGGCTGCCTGTCCGGTAGCAATGGCGGTGAGCGGCTCGTGCAATTGCACATGGAGCGTATTGTCCGCTTGCAGCGTCACTGTGCAGCGATTGGCTTGTTTGCGATAGCGTATTTTCACAATCACATCATCCTTGCAGAGCAATGCGTCAGGATTTGTGATATTCCAGTCTTTCAATGTCATTTCTGTTTTTTCCAACGCTTTTAAATTACTCAATATCACTTTATTTTCTTCGGGAAATATCTCTTTTACAAAGACAGCACGATTTAAATCGATTCCCAGCCCCCGTCGTTGGCCGATGGTATAGAAAGGATAGCCTTCGTGATATGCAATGAAGTTTCCCATTTCATCGAAAAATTTGCCGGGCTTAATGCTATCTTCCGGTAGTTCGCGGCGTAAAAACGTGCGATAGTCCATCGGGCAAAAACAAACGCCCAGACTGTCACGTTTATGGGCAGCTTTTAAAAAACCTCGTTCTTCCGCAATTTCCCGAACTCGGATTTTGGTGAGTTCACCCATAGGGAGTAACATCCGTTGCAGAATATCTTGTGGAAGCCCCCATAAAAAGAACGACTGGTCTTTGTCAGGGTCTGCTCCGGCAGTGATGTGGTAAAATCCGTCGATGAAACGTTTGCGGACATAGTGACCGGTAGCAAAATGATAGATGCCCAATTCATCGGCCAGCTGTTGCAGAAGTGGCCATTTGAGGTTATTGTTACAGAGCGTGCAGGGCACAGGGGTATGTCCGGCCATGTATTCGCGGATAAAATAATCAATGATTGTTTCTCGGAACATATTGCGAACGTCGTAGGAGATATGCTTGATTTTCAGTCGTTCACATAAAGTCCGTGCGTCATCCAAATATTCCGTATCTCCTTCTTTTTCATAAAAACGAAAAGTGACACCGGTCACTTCGTATCCGGCATCCTGTAACAGTAAGGCGGCAACGGAACTGTCCGTTCCCCCACTCATCCCCAGTAGAACTTTATTGTTTGGCTTCATTGGGGCAAATATACGAAATCAAAATGAGTTCTTTTATATCCTGCATTCAGTCATTTTAGTTCAATATTACTTCTCCACGTCTGTGGTTAAACTTAACCACAGACGTGGCTAATGTTAACCACGGTCGTGGTTAACTTTAACCACCCCCGTGACTAAGTCTAACCACCCGGGTGGAGAGGTTTAACCACCCCCGTGGTTAAGCAATCACAATCTGCTTTCCGGCAAACTATGTATTTGCGCTATAAGCACAAGCATTATTGGGCTGAGCAATCTTTTTTTTCTTTTTCATAAAGGCTCTCGTCTAAAAAAATATTACTTTTGCGTCTGATTCACAAATAACATAATATGAAAAATTATATATCAGCCACATTCTTTCTCACATTACTGACGGTGGAAGCTTTATTGGGGCTGTATTTTCTTCCGTCGATGAAACTGGATGGTGAACAGCTTCGCAAAGTTGACCTGCTGGCCGATATCCGTCCGGATGTGGAGGAAGTGGCGGATTCTGATACCATTGTTCTTCCTCCTCCCGTAAAGCCGATTTTTGTAGATACTTGCAAAACGGGAATGACCTGCATAGAAGACTATTCGGATTCTACTATGAGGGGAATGAAGCATTTTTATGAAGCGCTTTCTTCCATCAGGACAATGAAACGTCCTGTTCGTATTGCCTATTTCGGTGATTCTTTTATCGAAGCAGATATCTTCACGGCTGATTTGCGCGAAAGGTTTCAGAGTGAATTTGGAGGGTGTGGAGTAGGTTATGTGCCCATAACTAGCTCTATTAGTGGCTATCGCCCCACTGTTCGTCACTCTTTTGGTGGTTGGAGCAGTCATTCGAGCAATGATTCTGTAGGTTTTGACAGAAGTCTGCAAGATATTTCCGGGCATTACTTTTTTGCTCGTGAGGGAGCATACGTGCAACTGAAAGGGCAGTCCAAGTATGCTTCTCATTTGGATACATGTGAGGTGTCTACTCTCTATTACCTGAACAAGGGATTTGCCGGTATTCGTTCTCAAATAAACGGGGGAACAGATGTGCTGCATGAAGAGCCGGGGGACGACCGATTGCAGATGCTCTCTGTGGAGGGGCGAATCGGACAAGTGAAATGGAGTGTGGAACAATCCGATTCTGTCACTTTCTTTGGGGCAGCAATGGATGGAAAGCAAGGGGTGGCTGTCGATAATTTCAGTGTGCGCGGAAGCAGTGGCTTGCATTTGCGAAGTATCCCCTTGAAGACATTGAAGGCTTTTCAACGGGTGCGTCCTTATGACTTGATTGTTCTTCAGTACGGACTGAACGTAGCAACCGAACGCGGTGTGAATTACGAGAGTTATAAAAAAGGTATGCTTGCGGTGATTGCTCATCTCAAGGAGGCTTTTCCCGAAGCTGCTATCCTGCTGGTGAGTGTAGGCGACCGCGAATTTAAGGATGACAGACGAAATGGTGAATTGCGCACCATGCCGGGTGTGAAGAACTTGATTCGTTATCAGCAGTCTGTTGCAGCCGATAGCCGGATTGCATTTTGGAATATGTATGAAGCTATGGGCGGTGAAGGAAGTATTCTTGATATGATAGACCGGAAGATGGCAAATCTTGACTACACGCATATTAATTTTAAAGGAGGAAAACATCTGTCAGGCATTTTGTTTGAAACGTTGATGTATGGTAAGGAACAATACGAAAAGCGGAAGGCTTATGAAGCGGAATAAAACGAACGGATGCTTTGTTGTGGCAGTGACGGTGGTATTTCTGCTTTGCTCGTCTTTGGAAAGGCTTTATGCTCAAGACCCACTTCCTCCGATAGCCCGCGTATTGGAACCATTGAATTTGCCGGGGCAGACTAAAGAAATGCATTCATTCGGACGGCTTATTGTTTTTCACGATTCTTTGCCGGAAAGTTTCAAACATACAGCAGATAATGTGATAGAAGACAGTACACGTTCGATGGTTCCTTTTTTTCGAAAACTGAATGAGATGAACGGGCCGGTACGTGTCGTTCATATTGGTGACTCTCATGTGAGAGGGCATGTATATCCTTTGGTTACCCGTCGTTGCTTGGAAAGTGATTTCGGTGCTGAGGCTGTTTATCCTGATAGTATAACCTACCGTACGGGTGGATTGGCGCATGAGACGGGCGAGCCAGGACTTGTTTATCATATAATGGGGGTGAACGGAGCTACTTGTGTTACCTTTACTACAGAAAATAAGATAAAAGAAATAGCTGCTCTCCGGCCTGATTTGATTATTCTTTCATTTGGAACAAATGAAGCGCATAGCCGTCGCTATTTGGCTCCGGTACACGAAATGCAGATAGACCGTCTGCTTTCAATGTTGAAAAAGGCTTGCCCCGAAACCGTGTTTCTTTTGACGACTCCTCCGGGAGCGTATGTAGGACGTCGCCGTTCCAGAGTTATTAATCCGAGAACAGTGACCGTATCGCGCATCATCCGGGAATATGCGCGCAAACATGGGATGGCTGTGTGGGATATGTATACTGTGGTGGGAGGGAAGACCGATGCTTGCAAAAATTGGACGCGTAATCATCTGTTGAGGGCAGATGGGATTCATTTTACTCCCGAAGGGTATCGGCTGCAAGGTAACTTATTACATCAAGCATTAATTAAAGCGTATAACGAGTATGTGGCAACTGGATTGGAATAAATTGGCAGAGGTATTGACTTATAATGCCAAACAACCGATGATATTTAGTAGCGGATTGTTTTTGTTTCTGTTTTTGGGCTTTAGCCTGATATATGTGTTATTGCAGAAGAAGGCCTTTCCTACCCCATTTACTTTCCGTCACAGCCATACGTCCTGCCAGGAAAAAGTCTGTAACCGTCACCACCCCTAATAAAAAGAAATAAAAGCCACTGCTCTTATAATAAAAATAATAGGAAAATAGAGAAACAAACAAAATACGCGCCGTGT
>OHCL01000573.1_pt1 | contig 12342 bp, 8 predicted proteins | sample 1577591 | NCBI WGS metagenome assembly OHCL01 (sample SAMEA3879549, study PRJEB24766) | human gut metagenome | biome: human-associated habitat; feature: feces | place: USA | collected 1985/1987
CCAGCTTACTGCCGGCCTCCGCGCCCGCAATGACGTAATCCGTCTTTTTGCTGACGCTGCCGCTGACCTTCGCACCCACATCCTGCGCCATCGTCTTGGCCTCGGCACGTCCTAACGTAGGCATAGTGCCCGTAAAGACAAGCGTTTTGCCGAAGAAGGGGTTATCCTCCTGACTGGCAGGCGGTGTAAACGTCATCGTCAGTCCTGCTGCCGCCAGGCGCTCCACCAGGTCGATATTCGCCGGCACGTTCAACCAGGTAACGGCGCTTTCCGCAATTTTATCACCGATATCACGAATCTGCGCCAGCTCCTCCGGCTGTGCCTGCTGCAGCTTTTCCATGCTACCGAATTCCGTTGCCAGAATACGCGCCACCTTGGCACCCACATGACGTATACCCAAAGCAAAGAGCAGCTTGTCCAGCTCGTTCTTCTTGCTCTCGGCCAAGGCTGCAAGCAGGTTATCAGCAGACTTTTCACCCATACGCTCCAGCTTCAGCAAATCCTCCTTGCGCAGGCTGTACAAATCCGCAGCATCGCGCACCAGACCTGCATCAAGCAGCGCATTGATAACGGAAGGACCACAGCCGTCGATATTCATGGCATCACGACTGACAAAATGAATCAAGCCCTCGCGTCCCAGCGCCGGACAATGCGGATTGGTGCAGCGGATAGCTGCCTCCTCGCCCTGACGCTCTACACGCCAGCCGCATTCTGGACAAAGGCTGGGAATTTCCACCTCTTTTTCGTCACCGGTGCGCTTTTCAACAACTACACGCAACACCTCGGGAATAATTTCACCGGCCTTGTTGATGATAACCCTGTCACCGATGCGGATATCCTTGGCGCGGATAAAATCCTCGTTATGCAGGGTTGCACGGCTGATAACGCTGCCGCTTAATTTTACCGGTGTCAGCACTGCCGTCGGTGTCAGTACGCCTGTGCGTCCTACACGCCAGTCGATATCCTCCAGCGTAGTTTCCGCCTGCTCCGGCGGATATTTATAGGCCGTGGCCCAGCGCGGATCCTTGCCTGTCGCACCCAGAATACGCTGCTGGTAAACATCGTTGACCTTGATAACAGCGCCGTCGGTATCGTAGGACAGGCCTTGACGCAGCTCGTTGAAATCGCCGATATATTTAATCGCCTCGTCGATATTTTCGACAACCTTATAATTTTCGCTCACCTTAAAGCCGTAGCGCGCCAGCAAAGCCAGCGATTCGCTGTGCTTGGGCTGCGCTCCCTCGCCTACCAGATAATAGGCAAAAAAGCTCAGGCTGCGGCTTGCCGTTACCTGCGGGTCCAGCTGGCGCAGACTGCCTGCCGCCGCATTACGCGGATTGGCAAACTCGCTCTCGCCGCGCTCCGCGCGCTGCTCGTTTAAACGCATAAACGCCTGACGCGGCATATAGACCTCACCGCGCACATCCAAAAGCTCCGGCACTGCTTCACCCTCAGGCACCTTCAGCGTCAGCGGAATGCTGCGGATGGTGCGCACATTGGCCGTAACATTTTCGCCCACTACACCGTCACCGCGGGTAGCGGCGCGAACCAGCTTACCGTTTTCGTAAATCAGACTGCAGGCCAGGCCGTCAATCTTCGGCTCCATAACGTATTCCACCTTGCTGCCTGCAGGCAGACCGCTGCGAACACGTTCATCAAAGGCACGCAGCTCCTCGGCGGAAAATACATTCCCAAGGCTCAGCAGCGGCTCCAGGTGACGCACCTCGGTAAACTGCGAGGAAGCACGACCGCCGACGCGCTGCGTAGGCGAATCGGCCGGAATGCTGTCAGGATAGCGCGCCTCCAGCTCACGCAGGCGCACCATCATGCGGTCATATTCGGCATCCGTAATCTCCGGCGCATCTAATACATAATATAAATACTCGTTATGACGGATTTCGCGGCGCAGCTTTTCGGCCTCAGTCAAATCTGCCGCGCGCTCATCAGCAAATAAATTCATTTCTGCCATTGCTTTATCCTCCAACATTTTTATCCGGAAAGCCGCTACTTACAGCTTTTCCAGCTTAGCATACTTCGTCAGCAGGCTGCGGATACCGCCGCCGGCAAAAGCAACTGTAACCTCCTGGCCGTCATCCGCAGCCTTAGCGGTAACAATCGTGCCTGCACCCCATTTTTTATGCATAACCTTATCGCCGACACGGAAGCTGCAGCCTGCCGCCGCACTGCTTTCCCTCGGGAAGAAGCTGGCCTTATGCTGCTCGAACCAGTTGGCGTTTTCCTTGGCAGTAGGCTTGTGTACCTGCGAAGTCATCGCCGGACGCTGCACTACCTGGCGTTTGATTACATGCACCAGATTACGCGGCACCTCCTGCAAGAAGCGGGACGGTGTGTAATACTGCGTGCGGCCGTAGATAGTGCGTGTTCTGGCGTTGCTCAGGAACAAATGCTTTTCCGCACGCGTAATGCCTACATAGCACAGGCGGCGCTCCTCTTCAATCTCGTTTTCGTCCATCAGGGTACGGGAATGCGGAAAGATTCCTTCCTCCATACCTACCAAAAAGACATCGGGGAATTCCAGGCCCTTAGCGGAATGCAGCGTCATCAGGGTAACTGCTTCCTCACCCAGCTCCGCATCATCAATATCGGCAACCAGCGCTACATCAGCCAGGAAGTTTTCCAGCGTCGGCTCTTCGCCGTTACGCTCGCATTTTACTGCGAATTCCTCAGTTACGCTCAGCATTTCCTTAAGGTTCTCCACACGGCTTTCGTCCTGCGGGTCCTTGCTGCTTTGCAGCTCCTCCAAATAACCTGTTTTCAACAGCACATCATCCAAAAGCTGCTTTACCGGCACATCGGCAGCCTCGCCCATCAGCTCAAAGAGCAGACCGCTCAGCTCGTCCAGCTTGTTGGCAAAACGGCTGGCAAGACCGGGGACATCCGCTGCATTGGTCACTACCTCAAACAGGGACTGTCCGCTGGCATTGGCATACTCCTGCAAGCGTGCCAATGTCGCATCACCGATACCGCGACGCGGCACGTTGATAATACGCAGCAAGCTCAGGCTGTCATGCGGATTATAAAGCAAGCGCAGATAAGCCAGCGCATCCTTGATTTCCTTGCGCTCATAGAACTTCGTACCGCCGACCATCGTATAGGCGATACCGCTCTTAATCAGCATTTCCTCGAATACACGCGACTGCGCGTTAGTGCGGTACAGCACTGCCATATCGCCCAGCTTATCGCCTTCATTCAGCTGCAGCTTCTGCATATTTTCAATCACATAACGTGCTTCATCTCTTTCATCGTTCGCCTGATAATAGATGATTTCCGAACCGTTGCCGTTGGCAGTCCACAAATTTTTCGGCTTGCGTCCGCTGTTATTGTCGATAACGGCATTGGCGGCATCCAGAATAACCTGCGTGCTGCGATAGTTCTGCTCCAGCTTCACCAGCTTGGCATCGGGATAATCCTTCTCAAAATCAAGGATATTCTGGATATCAGCACCGCGCCAGCCGTAAATGCTCTGGTCGGCATCGCCTACTACGCAGATGTTTCTGTGGCCTGCAGCCAACAGTTTCGTCAGCAGGTACTGCGCATGGTTGGTGTCCTGATATTCGTCAACCATCAGATAATCAAACTTGCGCTGGTACTTTTCTCTTACCGCCGGATTTTCCTGCAGCAGACGCAGCGCCAGCAGCAGCAAATCGTCAAAGTCTACGGCATTGTTGGCCTGTAGCTTTTTCTGATAAGCATCATAAATTTTTGCCACCTGCTGCTCATAGTAGCCGGAGGCCTCGCGAGCGTAGGCATCTGGCAGCAGCAAAGCATTTTTCGCGTTGCTGATATGGCTGATAATCGCCGGCAGCGGGAAACGCTTTTCATCCAGATTCATTTCCTTCAGCACCTGCTTAATCAGGTTTTTGCTGTCGCTCGTATCGTAAATAGCAAAATTATTGGCATAGCCGTTAAGATTTTCCAGCTCATAGCGCAAAAGACGGGCGCAGAAGGCATGGAAGGTAAACAGCCACACATCTCTGGCCGCAGCGCCTGCCATACGGTCTACACGCTCTCGCATTTCCGCGGCGGCTTTATTGGTAAAGGTAATCGCCAAAATGCGATAGGGACGCACGCCCTGCTGCAGCAGATGCGCAATACGGCAGGTAAGCACCTTCGTCTTGCCGCTGCCTGCACCCGCCAGAATCAGCATCGGTCCGTTAATAGTCTGCACTGCATCAAGCTGCTCTTTATTGAGTCCTTGCATTGTATCGGTCATCAGTCGTTAGCCTCCATAATATTTCACGGATGCACCTGCATCCTCTTCTTGGGTAAAAATATTTTTGACTTAAATATTATATCACAAAACGCTTCTCTTAGCAGAAGAAAAGCAGCCGCTTTAGCCTAGAGATATGCTAGGAAAAGCAGCTGCATTGTGTTAAAATAATGCTATGTAATGCAAAAGGAGATTATACATATGACTAAAAAAAGCACCTTCGTTCCCGCCAAGGATTTGAGCAAGCTGTGGCGGGCTATTATAGAATTCGATATGCTGCAGCCGGGCGACCGCATTCTCGTCGGCCTCAGCGGCGGCAAGGACAGCATGCTTCTGACAGCCATGCTGGCGGAAATCAAAAAATATTCACCGATTCCCTTCGACCTTGCCTGCTACACCGTCAACGGCATGTTTGCACCCAACTTTCCCAAGGCGGAGCTGGAGGCCTTCTGTGCGCAGTTCGGCCTTACACACTACAGTGACGATGTTGACGTAATGGCAGCGCACGAAAAAAAGGGCGGCAGCCCCTGCTTTACCTGTGCCTACTTCCGCCGTGCAGCCACCAACCGCCGCGCGCAGGAGCTTGGCTTCAACAAGGTGGCATTGGCGCACCACAATGACGATGCCGTAGAAACCTTCTTTATGAATCTGGTGACCAGCGGACAACTGCGCACCTTTCTGCCGGTAACGCCGCTTTCGCGCTCCGGCATCACGGTACTACGCCCGCTGCTCTACTACCGCGAGCAGGAAATCCGCGAGCTGGTGGCAAAGCTGGGCCTGAAGCCCATTAAAAACCCCTGTCCCTATGACGGTCACACCATGCGTCAGGACATCAAGGAGCATATCGCAGCACTCGATGCGCAATATCCGGAAATCTACGAGCATCTGGCGGCAGCCATGCGTGACAGCGACAGGCAGGAGCTGTGGCCGCCCAAGCCCGGCAAGGAGCTGCTGCAAAAATTCCACACCTTCTGGGGACGTGGCAAAAAGCAGGCTGAGCAATGAAAACAAAGGCCTATCTTTACATCATCACTGCTGCTGTCTGTTGGGGTTTAATCGGGCTCTTCGTCAAAACACTGGCAGCACAAGGCTTCAGCTCCATGCAAATAGTTGCCCTGCGTTCGCTGGCAGCGGCAATCTGCGTCACACTGCCGCTGCTGCGGTCAGGAAGTGCCGCCCTGCGCATCAGACTGCGTGACCTCTGGCTTTTCGTCGGCACCGGCATCTGCAGCCTGGTATTCTTCAACTACTGCTACTTCAACGCCATGCAGCAGACAAGTCTGGCGGTAGTAGCGCTTTTGCTTTACACCGCGCCCGTCTTTGTCATGCTTATGTCGCTGGTATGCTTCGGTGAAGCCTTCACGCGCACCAAAGCACTCGCTCTGCTGCTCACCTTCAGCGGCTGCGCCTGTGTCACCGGTGTCTTCGGTAGCAGTGTGACGCTTACGCTCAGCGGCCTGCTCTATGGTTTAGGCAGCGGCTTCGGCTATGCGCTGTACAGCATTTTCGGCAAGTACGCCGTGCGCAAATATTCATCACTCACCATCACCGCCTACACCTTTTATCTGGCACTCGCAGCTTCATGGCCGCTCGCAGATTTTGATTATCAGCGTCTTGCAGCCATTGACCTGCAGTCCATAGGCAGCGTTTTAGGACTGGGCTTGCTCTGCGCCGTGCTTCCTTATCTGCTATACACCAAGGGACTGGAGCAGATTGAAGCAGGACAGGCCTCCATCCTGGCGACGATTGAGCCCTTTGTGGCTGCCGCCGTCGGTGTTATTTTCTTTGCGGAAGCACTGACGCCGGTGAAAATCATCGGCATGGGACTGATATTTGCGGCGATTGCGGTGTTGAACATCAGGAGAGCGTAGGAAAACACTAACAATATAAAAAATAAAAAGCAATTTGCCTCTGCCAAATCGCAGTTACAAATTGCTTTTTGTTTTATACAGCCAACTATTTCTGCAGCACCTCTACCTTACAGCGGTGCTGCTTTGTTTTCTTGGAATAGCCTATACCGACAGCCAAAATCCGTCCTTGATAACGCTTGCTGCCATCTCCCAGAGTTCCGGCAAATTTGAGCGCATACTGCCTGCGTTTAATCTGCTCAATCGCTTCCTCAGGCGTATGATCAACCTTCAGCTCTAATATAAGACAATCATCGTTTTCCTGATAGGGATAGAAGATAAAGTCAACATAGCCTGTCCCGGCCTTATCCTCCCTTTGGACATTATATCTGTCACGTGCTGCCAGATATATGAGATTAACAATAGCAGCCAGTTAGGTTTCATTGTTATACGCCAACAGCGGTGTTTCCGTATTGTGCGCAAATTCCAGAATCCTGCTCATTGTAGCAGTATCACCCTTAAGCGTAGCCTGCAGCATTGCTTCCGATTTTACCGCCAGCTGATGTACGTAGCCCAAGGAATCCTTATTCAAAAGCAGCTCATTAAATTTATCCATCAATTCTTTGTTAGGGATGAACACTTTGCCGTTTTCATATGTCAGCAGGCCATAAACAACCATCGCCGAAAAAATCTGTTGCTTTGTATTAAGCTCCAGCAGCATAGCCGCATATTCCTGGATTTTCAAGGGTATCCGTTCGCCTACAGCCATCAGCGCCAAATCATCTCGCACCGCCGTCACATTGTTACGGATATAGTAAAACAATTCATCATAGGGTCCGGAGCTGGTCCAATAATTATAAAGCTGGTTATTCTGCAAAGCCATAACCACTGAACGCGGATTATACAGTAAATTGCCGGCAGCAGTGTGATAGCCGTCATACCATATTTTTAAGCCTTCACGTGTAACCTGCGGTTGAGCCGTCAAAGCCTGATACTTGGCAAACAGCGCATCTACTTCCGAATCATTAAAGCCAAAAACATCACTATATAATGACATAGTAGCCATATTATATTCCGCAAAGGTATTTAATTCCGAGCCGCTGGTATATTTTGATATCGGCAGCACACCCGTCATATACGCCAGTTGGACATAGACTCTGTCCTTCAGCAAATCCTTTAAGAACAGCAGATATTTTTTCCTGTCATCTTCGGAAATAAAGGCAGCGTGAAAGATAGCATCCCATTCGTCAAAAATGAAAATAAACCTTTCGCCCGTCGCTGCAGTAATCCTTTCCAAATCCTCAGCTACGCCGCCTGCCGCACGATAATCAACATCGGGATACGCCTTATGCAAATCCTTCTTCAAGGCATCGGCAATATTATCTATATAGCTTTGGTAATCATTACTGCTAATTCTGCTGAAATCAATATAAATAACATTGTATTGATTAATATGCTGCATAGCCTCGGCATCACGTCCTATCTTTAACTGTGCAAAAAGCTTTGCCGTAGCGGCACTTTTAGTCAAAAATGCTCCCAGCATATTAGCCATAACAGTTTTGCCAAAACGGCGCGGACGTGTGATGCACACATACTTGCCATTGGTGCCTATACGCTGCAGCATTTGGCCTATAAAGGCTGTTTTATCAACAAAATATGTACTTTTAGCCATCTCCTCGTATAACACTGCCGGAGAGAGAGTATTTAACAATAATCCCATATGATTCTACCCCTTGCTTTTGCGCATAGTCTATATCACTGATTATAACATACATTTTCACAAGTGTTGTTTATTCCTTACAGCGTCAGCCTCATACCCCTTTACCCGCCAGCACGCCTGCTCCCGCAGCCAGCAGTCCCAAAAGCAGGCTGCCGCCGCTGTACGCTGCCGCCGCGGCGATATTACCCTCCGTCAGCAGCATCAGGCTTTCATAGCCGAACGAGGAAAAGGTGGTGAAGCCGCCCAACAAGCCTACGCACAAGAACAGACGCCAGGCCGCGGGCAGTAGCCCGCGCTCCACAATCAGCGTCATCAAAAGTCCCATGCAAAAGCAACCTATGATATTTATGGCGAAGGTTCCCCAAGGAAGGGCGCTGCCGCTCATCCTGCTGATAAAATTTCCCAGCAGATAACGGCACACTGCGCCCAAAGCACCGCCCACAGCTACGCTTAGTATCTCCATCATGCATTCTCCAGCTGCTCAATATATTGCAGCGTGCGTTGCCATTCATGCTTCACCGTAACCAGCTTTTCCTGCAGCTGCGCCACGGTATATTCCTCACTGCGCAGCAGGCTGACAATATCGGCAAACTGCGCCTGCAGGCCGGTCAGCCCCAGCGTTGCGCACACACCCTTCAGGTTGTGCGCATAGCGCAGCACCTCCTGCCAATTTTCTGCAGCAGCAGCCTCCTCCAGCAGTCTGTAATCATCTGTTGTCAGCAGCTTGCGCAAAAAGCGCACATACATCTCTTCACTTTCCATAAAGCGCTCTTCCAGCGCTTCCTTGATATCAATCGCCACATACTGTGATATTTCCTGTAAACGCACAGCATCGCACCCCCTTCTGCTTTTAATGCTGCAGGTACGCACTCATCATCTGCGCCAGCAGCTTCATCTGTACGGGCTTCACCATAAAATCGTTCATACCTGCAGCCTTCGCCCGTTCCACATCACTGCTGTCGCTGTTGCCGGTCAACGCCAGAATCGGCACTGTGTGCGCGTCATCACGCTGCAGCGCTCTGATGGCCTTGGCTGCCTCGCAGCCGTCCATTTCCGGCATCTGCATATCCATCAGCACCATGCTGATGCTGCCCTCGTCCGAAGCCTCAAACAGCTCCACAGCGACCTTGCCGTCACGCGCCGGCAATACCTCCAGACCATTCATCGTCAGCAGCTCACTGATAATCTCCATATTGATACTGTTATCCTCTGCTACCAGAATTCTGCAGCCCGCAAAATCCTCCAGCTTCGGCATGCTATCCTGAGGCTTGCTTTCTACCTTTTTCACAATATTGAACGGCAGAGAAATAATTACGCAGGTGCCTTCATCAACACGGCTGCTGATATGAATGCTGCCATCCATACGCTCCACCAGGCTTTTGACAATCGTCATGCCCAACCCGGTGCCGGTAACGCGCGGCACACCGAAACGGCTGTCGCGTTCAAACGGTTTGTAGATTTTCTCCAGGAATTTGGCCGACATACCGCAGCCGGTATCCTTAATGACAAAGGTATAATGCACGCGGTTGCGCTCATTGCCCGGCTCACGACGCGCCAAAAAGCTGATTTTGCCATGCGCCTTGGTATATTTAATCGCATTCGACAAAATATTATTCAAAATCTGCTGCAAGCCCTGCAAATCGCCGCTCACCATTTCATCTTCTTGCAGCATCATCTGAGAGTCAAAGAACTTTTGCTCCAGCTCGGCCTGCGCCGCAAAAATATCGCTTGTATCCTGCGCTACCTTGGCAATCATAAAGGTTTCCTGCACATGCTCCACCTTGCCGTTGTCCAGGCGCGCCATTTCCAGGATATCGTTAATCAAGGTCAGCAGCTGCTGCCCTGCGGCGCTTATTTTGCGGATATATTCCTTCACCTGTCCGCAGTCATCCTTGTGCAGCTCTGCCAGCTCCGCCATGCCGATAATGCCGTTGAGAGGCGCACGCATATCATGCGACAATGCCGAAAAGAACATATTTCGCGATTTGGCATTTTCACGTGCTACCTGCAGCGCCTGCTCCGTCACCTGAATATGCTCCAGCTCCTTCTGCTTTTCGGCATCTACCTCACGGAAGAAGAAAACTGCTTCGTCCTCATTCAGCAAATCATCGCGCATCAGGCGGACATTCAGCCATCTGTATTCCTTACCGAATCGATAGCGGAACTCACCGCCGAAGTCATTGATATGCCGCTCCACCAGATTCTTGATATGCTCACGCGCAAAGCTGGTCGCAAATTCTTCGGTAGCCTCCGGCTCCACATTCTTTATCAGCTCCTGCAGCAGCTCATCATAATCACCCTCCGGCTCCTGCGGTCCCGGCGGAGTACTTTTCAGCATATAATAGCGTCCTGTAATATAATTAACTCTGAACACAGCCAGGAATGATTTGCTCATAACGCGGATAACCTCGTTAATGCTCTGCAGCTCCCTGTTCAGCAAATGCTCGCGCAGTGCCAAACCGGCAGCCAGCAGCAGGAAAATAGCCAGCGTCAGGCTGAACCACTGCATCAAATCCTTATAATCACCCATCAGGAAATCATAAGGAATTGTTACGATAGATATCCAGCCCTTTTCCGAAACTTTGTAGTAAACACCGCGCTTATTGCCATCGTAGTCGGTGATATAAGATACATCACTGTCAGAATCACGGATTTCCTTAAAGATTTTATCTACATAAGGTTGCTCTTCTTCTATCGACAGATTGCGGTCATTGATGGTAAACATAATATTACCGGACGGATCGCAAAGGTAGTAATAGCTGTCCTTCGGTAGCTTATTGTCACTCAAAAGGCCATTCAGACGCTCCGGATAAAGATTCATCGCCAGTACATTGTTATCGCTAAAGCGCACGGCCATCGTCAGCAGGCGCTCATTATTCTTGCCGTATTGATATAAATTAGTATAGGCTACGCCGCTTTTATTGCTCAGCGCTGCCTGATACCATTTCAGCGAAGCAACATCTGTCGGCTGTCCCTCCAATCGCTTGCCTATAATATGCCCGTGTACTACAGCGCACATATCAAAGCGGCCCACATCAGCATTTTTTTCCATATAATCGGTAAAATGCGTCAGCGCCTCCTCCAGCTCTGCATCCGTCATATCGGGCTTCATTTCCAGCATATGTGCAAGGTTCTGCGCGGCACTGCGCAGCAGCATTTCCTGAGCTTTTATGCGTCCTGTTTCCCTTGTGGCAAAGCGGGCTGCCAGCTGCTGTCCCATAATATGCGAATTATCCAATATTTTTTCGCGCACAATATACAGGCTCACCAGGGAAATAAGCAGGAAGAAGGCGAAGATGCCTATGCTGTATAGAGATACCTTTATTCTGTTCCTAAAAAATTTAAAGTCCATAAGCCCTCCATTGAGCCACTGTCAATAAACATGTGCATATTTCATGTATACATATTTTATTATATAACACCAGGCACATCTCTACAAGTGCACACGTCAAAAAGCCGCCTGCGGATATAGGAGTTTCCTCTGCAGGCGGCTGAATAGATTTTAACGTATAAATATGCTTGTTGTGTTACTATTGTTAACTAAAATATTGCATTAGGCAACGGCGAGGACAAAGTTAGAAAGTGGTTAGGCTTCTGATTTTGTTAGTGAAGAAAGAGTTAAATAAACAATGACTCCTTCTCTTTATCAAGGCGTTTCTGCGTAAGCAGCAAATATTCTTCCACATTATCAATGCCTATAAAATTACAGCCATTGCGCAACGCTTCGACACCTGTTGTTCCCGAACCGCAAAACGGGTCCAGCACTGTATAGCCAGCTTGTGTAGAAGCCTTTAATATTCTTTCCAATAAATATTCCGGCTTCTGCGTAGGATGCTTGCCAAACTTCTTTTCCGAAGGCTTGGTAAGACTTCCTGTCCAGACATCCTTCATCTGCTTACCGCCATTGATTTCTTTCATCAAGGCATAGTTAAAAAAGTATTTGGTTTTTTTATCATCCTTGCCAGCCCAAATGATTGTTTCCGTAGAATGCGTAAAGCAACGGCAGGCAAGATTTGGCGGAGGATTAGTTTTTTGCCACGTGATGTTATTGATTATTCTAAAGCCTTCCTCTTCCAAAGCCATGCCAATCGAAAATATATTATGGAAAGTTCCCGATATCCAGATAGTGCCGTTGGGTTTAAGCACTTTTTTGCAGAGGTTTATCCAGCGTCGGTTAAATTGATGCTTGTTGGCTAACATGTGCCCTTTATCATCAACCATATCCCACGCAGCCTTATTTACAGAAACCATTTTGCCACTACGGCAAGTAATGCCGTTATTACTTAAAAAGTAGGGCGGGTCTGCAAAGATTACGTCAACGGATTCAGGGCGAAGCTTTTGCAGCAGCTCAAACGTGTCGCCTAGGAGCAGTTGTGCATTTTCAGTTTGGTAGAATACATATATTCCATTTTCACACAACTGCCTCATAACAACACTCCAACTCTGTCTGTTTTTTGTTTAATACATTAAACTTTAGTTATAAAAAAAATTTGCTTATCGAACACTCTAACGCTTCAGCAATTCTCACCAATGTTTTCTTTGTA
>OHCL01000578.1_pt1 | contig 12307 bp, 10 predicted proteins | sample 1577591 | NCBI WGS metagenome assembly OHCL01 (sample SAMEA3879549, study PRJEB24766) | human gut metagenome | biome: human-associated habitat; feature: feces | place: USA | collected 1985/1987
TCATTTCCGCAGCGGTTTCTCTTGTGGTATACCGCCGCAAAGTACGAAGATAAAAAATATAAGAAGAAAAGAAAAGCGGCCTCTTGTGGAAGGCGGCTTTTCTTTTTATAATAGATAATACAGACGTAAGAATTAAGTAAAGATTTTTTTGAATATTCATGGTACCATTACGGTAGTTAAAAACAGAGAGGATGGAAACGACGTGGAAGAAACAAATATTTTAGTTGTGGATGATGAAAAAGAAATCGCGGATCTGCTGGAAATTTATCTGATCAGCGATGGATTTCAGGTATTAAAAGCGTACAGTGCAAAAGAGGGACTCCGCATTCTGGAGGAGAAAAAAATCGACCTGGTGCTGCTCGATGTGATGATGCCGGATATGGACGGTATTGCGATGTGCCGCCGCATCCGGGAGACGAACAACATTCCGATCATCATGGTAAGTGCCAAAACGCAGGATATCGACAAGATCGTCGGTCTGTCAACGGGAGCAGACGATTACGTGGCAAAACCGTTCAATCCGCTGGAGCTGATGGCGCGTGTAAAATCCCAGCTCCGCCGCTATCGCGAACTGAATCCGTCGAAGCCGCACGAGCGCCAGGAAGTGATTTCCTTAAAGCATCTGGAAATCAACAAGGTAACCCATCAGGTTGTCTGCTACGGAGAAAGCATCAAGCTGACACCGATCGAATACAACATTTTATTGTTACTGGTAAAAAATCAGGGGAAAGTATTTTCTATTGACCAGATATATGAAAATATCTGGAATGAAGATGCTATCAATGCGGATAATACAGTGGCGGTACATATCCGGCATTTACGGGAAAAGTTGGAAATCAATCCGGCAGAACCCAGATATCTGAAGGTGGTCTGGGGACAGGGCTACAAGTGTGAGAAGCAGGGATAAGAGCAGGCAGGAGCGCGGAGCTGCTCTGGGAAGTAAGGAGACAGGAATATGGATAACAGGGAAGAAAACAGCAGGAATACAGAACAGGACAGAGTGGATAATCCGGTGGAAAATACAGTGAGTACGATGGTAGAAACAGCTTTGTCAGAGAATAAAAGGGAACGGAAAAAAAGAGAAAAAGCCGAGAAAAAAAAGAATGCGCCGGCACAGGGAAACAGTCTGTTGGGCAGCACATTGGCAAAGGTCGTGGCATTTGTTCTGATGATCGCAGCTGCAATTGTGGGGATGTTGGGACTCTATGGTACCTGCATGCTTGCAGACAGTGGAGCGTATTCCTCCGGTAAAATGATGTTTATCCATGATCAGCTGTTGTACCGGCAGGTCAATCAGGATCTGTATCGGATACGCGACTGGTATGAGAATGAGAGCTTGCAGACCATGGAAGCTTATTGCAGGCAGCGGAACATCTGGGTAAAGGTGGAGAGCTACGATCTGGATACGGATGAATTCCTGGGAGAATGGAAGAACGAGGATTATGTAGACAAGACAAATGATCTGACTTACCGGCTGGAGTCCCAGGTGCAGCATAGGAATGATAACACCTATATCAACACAGAAACTTCCTCTGCCTATGATGGCTATGAAAGTTATGGAAGCACTGAAAGCTCTGATATCATGGAGCTTGAACCATCTGTCAATACCGGGTCTGATGTGGAAAGTATAACGGCAGCGGAGCAGGAAGCCCTTTCCTCCGGCAATCTGGAGAAATATCTGGATCTGGGGGACAGCGTATCCTTAGGTGGAGAGATTTATGTGCCGGTTGAACGGGCGGAACAATATGCAAAATGGATGATCGAGGATGCCTTAAGTGAGACAGAACGGCTGCAGGAAGAGGCTGCAGAGGAAACATTGGCAGAGCGTAACAAGCGTATTGTGGTTACCCTGACAGCGAATCCCAGCCTGCCGAAGGAAGATGAATATGCCCTGATCTATCATCAGGCAGAGCAGCTTTATGATAACCGAAATGTGATCCCTGTGATATGCTGTACGGGAACGATACTGGCATTATTATGCTTTATCTTCCTGTTGTGCAGTGCCGGACATAAGAATGGCAGGGAGGGTATTACCCCCAGTGCGATCCATGAGATCCACCTGGATGTGTATACAGTGGTCGTTGTCATTGGAGCTTTTACCGGTCTGTACCTGGCTTTTGGATGGATCGGTATGAACTCAAGTATGATCAATCTGATCGTGCTGGTGGTACTGTTTGCCGCAGAGGTGATATGGTGCACCCTGTATTTCATGGAGCTGGCCATCCGCCTGAAAATGGGAAAATGGTGGCAGAATACGATCCTGTATAGAGTGTTCCGGTTCTTCGGAAGATTCTGCAAGAGAGTTTTCCGCGGTATTGTGAAATTGATCCGTGGGATTCCTATGGTATGGAGAACAGCACTTTTGTGCCTTGCAGTCTGCGTGGTAGAGTTTTTCGGTTTAATACTGTTTTATAATGATACAGGTGTATTACTCTTTTTCTGGGCCATAGAGAAATTTATTCTGTGCGGTGCGATTACTTTTGTGGCATTGATGTGCAAAGAACTGCAGGAGGGTAGTGAAGCATTGGCGGACGGAGATCTGAATTATAAGCTGGATACCTCCCATATGGTATTGTCCTTCAAGGAGCACGGAGAGAATCTGAACCGCATCGGCGAGGGAATTTCCGCAGCCGTGGAGCAGAGGATGAAGAGTGAACATCTGAAGACGGAGCTGATCACGAATGTGTCCCATGACATCAAGACCCCGCTGACTTCCATTATCAATTATGCGGATCTCATCGGAAAAGAAGTGTCCGGTGATGCGAAGGATACCGGAGACGGTGCCGGTACAGAGACTGCACAGGAGAGAGAACAGCATATATCGGAGTATGCCGAGGTCCTGCTGCGTCAGTCCCAGAAGTTGAAAAAGCTACTGGATGATCTGTTGGAGGCATCCAAAGCTACCACCGGCAATCTGGAGGTCCATCCGGAGGTCTGCGATGTGTCGGTATTGTTGTCACAGGCGGTGGGGGAATACGAGCAGCGCTTTTCTGAAAAAAAGCTGGAGACCATCGTAAAACAGCCGGAGGAGACCGTGAAGGTCATGGCGGATGGCAGACATCTGTGGAGGGTGTTCGACAATCTGTTAAACAATATTTACAAATATGCCCAGGCAGGAAGCCGTGTCTATCTGAATGTAGAGCATGACGGACAGAATGCGAACATCATTTTCCGGAACATGTCGGCCTACCCGCTGGAGATGTCACCGGAGGAGCTGGAAGAGCGGTTCACCAGAGGGGACAGATCCCGCCATATGGAGGGCAACGGACTGGGACTGTCCATTGCCAAGAGCCTGACGGAGCTGCAGAAGGGCGATATGGAGATCGTCACGGACGGTGACCTGTTCAAGGTGGTGATCACGCTGCCGGAGACGGTGTAAAGTGTTTTTGTAACTTTGAATAATTATAAATTTTCTAAAAATAGTATTGACAAAACAGAAAAGAAAGATTATTCTTAGACACATAAACAACATTCATAAGTTTACCAAACCTGTGAGGAAGAGTAGTAAGCCTTAGGGAATTTTACAGAGAGCCGTGGATGGTGGGATCACGGTAAAGGAACTTTCGCCGAATGGACTTCCGAGGCTGGCCCGAGAACAGATCAGTTTTAGGCGTCAGCGGGATTCGGACCCGTTATCAAGCCGATGGATATGATAGTATCCAGAGAAAAGTGGACATAATTCGTAAGGAATTGTCAAATTGAGTGGCACCACGATGATGAGCAGGAGCTTATTACCGTCTCAAATGTATAGGAATATACATTTGGGGCGGTTTTTTTATTCGGGGTTCAGTAATCTTATGAGCAAACTAATTTCAATTGCGTGGATACGCAGAAAGGGAGGAATAAGATTATGAAGAAGAGAATTTTAGCAGCAGTATTAACCGCAGTTATGGCAATGGGTGCCCTCACCGGATGTGGCAGCACAGGAAGCAAGGATAACTACACCATCGGTATTATGCAGTACGCCGTACACGGATCCTTGGATAACTGTCGTGAAGGATTTTTACAGGGACTTGCCGAAGAAGGCATCGTAGAGGGTGAGAACCTGACGATCGAATATGTCAATGCACAGGCAGACAACGGAACCTCCGTCATGACCGCCAGCAATTTCGTAAGTAAGAAAGTAGATATGATCTGTGCCATTGCAACTCCTTGCGCCATGGCAGCATATAATGCTACAATGAATACGGATATTCCCGTGATCTACACCGCAGTATCCGATCCTGTGGAAGCGGGTCTTGCCAATGAAGACGGTACTCCCGTAGGCAACATCACAGGTACTTCCGATGCGTTAGCAGTAGATGCACAGTTAAAAATGATCCGTGAGGTACTTCCCGAAGCGAAGACCATCGGTATCATCTACACCACCAGCGAAGCAAACTCCATCAGTACCATCGCAGAGTACAAGGCTCTGGCAGGCAACTACGGATTCGAGATCGTGGACAGCGGTGTTACCGCAATGTCTGAGGTGGCTCTGGCAGCAGCGGATGTCGCATCCAAGGTAGACTGCATTACCAACCTGACCGATAATACCGTAGTAAGTGCATTGCAGACCGTACTGGATGAAGCGAATAAAGCAGGCATCCCGGTATTCGGTTCTGAGGTAGAGCAGGTTAAGGCAGGCTGCGTGGCATCCATGGGTCTGGAATATATCGAGCTTGGCAAGCAGACCGGTAAGATGGCAGCGAAAGTCCTGAAGGGAGAGGCAAAGGCTTCTGAACTGAACTTCGAAGTGATCTCCGAGCCCAGACTGTATGTGAACTTCGCAGCAGCAGAGAAGATCGGTCTGGAATTACCTGAGAACTACAAGACTGATGCTTACCAGTCCTTTGATGAGATCGTGGTACAATAGGAGGTTTTTATGGCACTATTATTAAGCGTACTGGAACAAGGAATGATTTACGGCATCCTGGCACTGGGTGTTTACATTACCTATAAAATACTGGATTTTCCGGATCTCACGGTCGATGGCAGCTTCCCCTTTGGGGCTGCCATCACTGTGCGTCTGATCAACGGTTTCGGCGTCCCGGCAATCCTCACCCTTCCCATTGCATTCTTAGGCGGAGCACTGGTGGGAATCTGTACCGGACTGATCCATGTGAAATTAAAAGTCAGAGACCTGCTCTCCGGTATCATCATGATGACCGGTCTGTATACCATCAATCTGTGGGTGGCAGGCTCCGGCTATGTAGCTATTTTTGATAAGGAAAATATTTTCAACAACAGCTTTGTGAACAGCATTACCCCCTCTTTTTTGTCGAATTTCAAAAATGTGATCATTATTTTCCTGATCACCATGGTGGCAAAATATCTTTTAGACTGGTACATGAGTACCAAGTCCGGATTCCTGCTGCGTGCCGTAGGTGACAATGATACTATCGTTACCAGCCTCGGTGTGGATAAAGGACTGGTGAAGATTGTGGGACTGTCCATTGCCAATGGTCTGGTATCCTTAAGCGGTTGTATCTATGCACAGCAGCAGAGAAGCTTTGAGATTTCCATCGGAACCGGTGCGGTAGTCATTGGTCTTGCCAGTGTTATCATCGGCACCAGCCTGTTCAAGAAGGTAACATTTTTCCGTGTGACCAGCAGTGTTGTGGTGGGATCCATTCTGTATAAGGCATGTGTGGCAGTAGCCATGTTCGCAGGTATCAGCCCTAATGCCATCAAGCTGATCACAGCAGTCCTGTTCCTGATCATTCTCGTGATCAGTATGGACAGAAAGAAGGTGAAAGCATGCTAGAACTTATCAATATCAACAAGAATTACAATCCCGGTTCGGTCAACGAGCTGTGCCTGTTCAAGGATTTCAACCTTACGGTAAAGGACGGAGAATTCGTATCCGTTGTAGGAAGCAACGGTTCCGGTAAGACTTCCATGCTGAACATCATCTGTGGAAGCATTGCGGTGGACAGCGGCAAGATCCTGATCCACGGAGAAGATATTACGAGACAGAAGGATTATATTCGTCAGCGTCGGATCGGCAGAGTCTATCAGGATCCTTCCAAGGGAACCTGCCCCGGCATGACGATTTTAGAGAACATGTCCATTGCGGAGAATAAGGGCAAGCCTTATAACCTGGGACGTGGTGTGAATAAAGCAAAGCTGGAAGAGTATCGCGAGATGTTACGTCCCTTAAATCTGGGACTGGAAGATAAGATGGGTGTGCAGGTCGGCTCCCTCTCCGGAGGACAGAGACAGGCACTGGCGCTGCTCATGGCTACCATGACACCGATTGATTTCCTCATTCTGGATGAGCATACCGCTGCGCTGGATCCCAAGACTGCGGAGATCATCATGGAGCTCACCGATCAGGTCGTAAAGGAGAAGAAAGTGACCACTATTATGGTCACCCACAATCTGCGCTATGCCGTGGAATACGGTAACCGCCTGATCATGATGCACGAAGGAAAAGTGATCTTAAATATCTCCGGCGAAGAGAAAAAGAAACTGACCGTCGAAGATCTTCTTCACCAGTTTGAAAAGGTCAGCGGCGAAGAATTCGCCAATGATAAAGCACTGTTATCCTGATATGCAGATCTGCTAAAGCACAACAGGATTTTAAAATTACCAATAACAATAGAATGCACACTCTGCGAACATTCTATTGTCATAAATTAAAAGCTGCCGTACAAGGGAGCCGGCGTTAATGGTTTTCATCACCGGTTACCCTGCATGACAGCTTCTTATTTTTTTTACTTAATTTTCTTTTAAACGGTCGCAGAGTCCGCTGTACCTTTTCTGCTGTGAGGTATTCTGGATCATCTGCTGGAAGGTCACTTCATTGCCGACTAACGTCACACATTTTCTTGCACGCGTGACGGCAGTATACAATAGATTCCGGTTCATTAACATCATCGGACCGCCAAGCAGCGGAATGACGACCGCCGGATACTCACTTCCCTGTGATTTATGGATCGTGATCGCATAGGCAAGCTCAAGTTCATCCAGAAGTTTATAGGGGTACTCTACCATTCTCCCTTCATCAAACTCTATGATCATCTGTTCTGCGAAATCATTGATCTGTCTTATGATTCCCATATCTCCATTGAAAATTCCAAGGCCTTTATCCACAGTGAGTCCAAATTTTGTACGAATTTCCCACGCGAGCTGGTAGTTATTCTTTGTCTGCATAACTTTATCCCCCTCACGGAACACAGTGCTGCCATATTCTTTCTCCACTTTATCATTGGCAGGCGGATTCATATATCGCTGCAAAATCCCATTCAGGCGCTCTACGCCAAGCAGTCCCTTGCGCATTGGTGTCAGTACCTGGATATCATAAGGCGTCGCATCCACAAACTTCGGCAGTTTCTGCTTAATGAGCTGCAGCACCACATTGATGATCACATCTGCGTCATACCGTTTCAGGAAAAAGAAATCCATGCTCTTATTATCTAATATCACTTCTTCTCCATGATTGATCTTATGCGCATTGACAATAATATCACTGGTGGATGCCTGACGGAAGATTTTGGTCAGCATAACTACATTGCAGGCATGTGATTGGATAATATCACGGAGTACACTTCCCGGTCCGACACTCGGAAGCTGATTGACATCCCCGACAAGAATCAGCCTCGTTCCCACAGAGATTGCTTTGAGCAGAGAATACATCAGTGAGATATCCACCATCGACATCTCATCTACAATGATCACATTCGCTTCGAGTGGATTACTTTCATCCCTTTCAAATCCACCGCTTCCCTCGGCTCCCCCATTCAGCTCTAACATACGGTGAACTGTCCGCGCCTCAAATCCCGTTGTCTCACTCATGCGCTTTGCTGCACGCCCTGTCGGAGCTGCCAAAAAGATTTCCAAGCCCTCCAGTTCAAAATAGCGGATGATCGTATTAATCGTGGTCGTCTTTCCGGTTCCAGGCCCTCCCGTGATCACAAGCAGACCATTCCGCACTGCCTCTTTGACCGCCGTTACCTGATGTTCATCCAACGTCATGCCGCTTTTCTTTTCGATCCCCCGGATTCGCTGTTCAATCTCCGCATCTGACACATCATAACTTACATTGAGCCGTTTTAACATCGTCGCCGTGTTTGCTTCCATATAATAAAATGACGCTGCATAGATCTGTGTCTGATCTTCCATCTGTTTTAAGATGATCTTCCTTTCAATGGCAAGATCCATGTACTGCTTTTCCACCTGTTCTGCCGTAACATTCAATAATTTTGATGCACGCGGTGTCAGCTCTGTCTCCGGCAGATAGGTATGGCCCTCCCCACTTGCCTGAAGCAGTGTATACAGGATTCCGCTTCGCACACGGAAATCAGAGTCCATCCGGATACCAACCCGCGCCGCGATCTCATCCGCCGTCCGGAATCCGACTCCATCAATATCGTCCGCCAGCCGGTACGGATTTTCCCGGATGATACCATAAACATCCTGTCCGTATGCCTGATATACCTTGACCGCTAAATTCATCGTGATTCCATACTGCTGCAAAAAGATCATCGCCTGCCGCAGATCCCTCTTTTCGTTGACCTGGCTGGCAATCTCCATCGCTTTGCGGTTACTGATCCCTTTGATCTCAGCGAGACGTTCCGGTTCTTCCTCTATGATCCGGAAGGTATCCTCCTTAAAACGCCTGACAATTCTTGCCGCCATGGCAAGCCCGATTCCCTTGATTGCACCGGAACCAAGATACCGCTCTATTGCCTCCTCATCTTCAGGTGCTTTCTCCTCAAAACTTGTTACTTTAAACTGCTGCCCATAGGTCGGATGTTCCGTGTACTCCCCCTGTGCCTCAATATTTTCTCCCTCTGCGATTGCCGAAAATATCCCCACACAGGTGATTTCATCCTCCCCGCTCACCAGATTTAACACGGTATATCCATTATCCGCATTCCGATATATAATGTGTTCCACATATCCTGCAAGACTTTCCACTGTTTTCTCCATTCCAGAATTCTGTTTTCTGCCGCGAAAGCAATAAAATAAACGCTTTGTGAGCGAGCTATTGCCATGAATAAAAAATGCAGTCTAACGGGATTTTTGAACCCATCGTTCATTTTCCCGTTAAAACTGCACCGATTTTTGCATACTGTTTCAATTATGTACTTATCTGCACACTTTACTTCTGCTGCGCCGATTTTACGACATTTTATCTGCGCAAACTTATTCTATATTATAATTACGTTTCATCTGCTCATAGAGCTGCTGCGTAAAATTGGTTCCAACCTCATCTACAACCTGGTCTGCAACCAGTTCGATGACATTGTCCATATAATAATCTTTCAGTGTTGATGTGGAAGAATCCTCCTCATCATCCTCACTTGTCAGGCTCTCTTTAATTTCTTTTAAAACTTCTTCCACAAAATATGATTCAAAATCTTTACAAACCTGCATCAGTTCGTCCTCGGAAGAATCCGAAGAAATACTGTTTAAGGAACTCTGCAGGGAACTTGCCTGATTTGCAGCTACTGTATTTTTGCTTGTATCGATCAATGATGAAATGCTGTCCATGGAAATCATATTGTTTTTCCTTTCCTACATCCGCTGTCTAATCTTAACGTTTCAGATTGTTTGCCTGCTCAAGCATCTCGTCCGATGTTGTGATTGCCTTTGAGTTGAGCTGATATGCACGCTGTGCAATGATCAGGTTTACCATCTCATCTGCGACTTGAACATTAGAACCTTCCAGGTATTTCTGTAAAACTTTGCTCTTAGTAAGATTTGCAGTTGTAGACTCGTTCATTGCATTACCGGATGCCGGTGTCACTGCAAGAAGATTGGTTCCTGTTTTTTCAAGTCCGCTTGGATTATTAAACTGGAATAATCCAATCGTCTGGTTCATATCCACATATGTGCCGGCTGCATTGGTATATCCCATTTTTCCATTTTCGCTGACGATCACTTTCTCTGCACTGATACCTGCCGGAAGATTGATCGGCTGATTGTTGGAATCTAAAACCGGGTATCCCTCATTCGTGCAAAGAGTTAATGTACCGCCTGCATTGACAGACCATACAAAATCTCCGGCTCTGGTATAATAAGTTTTTCCGTCTGCTCCGCGCACTGCAAAAAATCCATCACCGCTGATTGCAAAATCAGTTGCATTCTCACTTGCCATCAGTGACCCCTGTGTATAAATAGAGGTGTTGGATGCCACTCTGGTACCAAGTCCTACCTGTGCAGAGATCGGCTTTTCCTCGCCATTTGCACTGGTTGTACGCGTCTGGATTGTCTGGTAAAGCAGAGACTTAAACTCCATCTTCTCCTGTTTATATCCGACTGTATTGACATTTGAAAGGTTATTTGAAATATTATCCACGTTTGACTGCTGTGCAATCATACCGGTTGCCGCAGTATAAAGAGCTCTCATCATAATTCCAGTTTACCTCCTGCTTATACCCTTCCCACCTGGTTTACCGCTTTGTCTAATGTTTCATCCACAGCGTTGATCACCTTCTGTCCAGCCTGAAAGGCTCTCGATATCGTGATCATATTGACCATCTCCGAAACAACATTGATATTGGATGATTCGATACATCCCTGCGTTACTTTCGCAGTGGATGCCTGACGGGCACCGCCATTTACCAGGTCATACATATTCTCGCCGTATTTTGCCAGATAATTATAATCTGCAATATCTACAACGCCGATCGTACCAACCTGCTGGTTATTCTGAAAAATGTTACCTTTTTCATCCACCGTGATCGGTACATTCGGATCCACCTGAATACGTGCTCCTGCATCCGCATTCATGGCTCCATTCTGATTTAATACATAGTCGCCGTCTTTTGTGACAAGATAACCTGCTGTATTTACCACAAAGGCTCCATCCCTGCTGTACTTTACAGATGTGTTTCCTGCTTTATCCGTATAGGCGATTGCAAAGAAACCATCTCCATCCAGTGCAAAATCCGTTGCGTTATCTGTTACCCTGAAATTTCCCTGGCTGTAATCCGTGTAAGTCTCTCCGATGTGTACACCCATGCTCATGGTTCCAAGCTTCTGCGGCATGCCGTAGCTGGATGTATCCTTGATCTTGATCGCAAGCTCATCTGCAAACGTCTGGTTTGTCGCTCCCTCTTTCTTATAACCATTGGTGTCTGCATTTGCAAGGTTATTCGAAAGAATGTCCAGACGATTCTGTTCATTGATCATTCCTGTATACGCTGTATACAATCCCTTTACCATGTAAACTCTCCATTTCTGCACAGCTTCTGATGTATTTTAATCCGTATTTCCGCATATGAAAAACCTTATTTTTCACACGTTTTCCCTATCTGTGCACAAAGCATATCTTTCATTTATTGTATCGGCAAAACACAAAAAAAATTTAATCTTCGTCACGTTTTCCGGCTAAAAACTCTACGAATTTTCCGGTACCGATTGCAACACATGTCATCGGTTCATCTGCAGTCATCGTATTGATTCCGGTGCGATCCTCGATCAGCTCCTCCAAACCTCTGAGCAATGAACCACCGCCTGTCAGCACAATACCACGATCCGCAACATCTGCTGCAAGTTCCGGCGGAGTTTTCTCCAGTACAGAATGTACTGCTTCTACGATCTGAAGTGTCGGCTCTCTGAGTGCCTCTTCTGTCTCCTCCGAAGAAACCGTTACAGTTTTCGGAAGTCCTGTCACAAGGTTACGTCCGCGTACATCCATCGTCTCGGCCTGTGCCTGTGGGAAACAGCTTCCGATACGGATCTTGATATCCTCTGCAGTACGTTCACCGATCAGAAGATTGTGCTTTTTACGCATATAACGGACAATCGCCTCATCAAAATCATCTCCGGCGATCTTGATAGAGGTGCTGACAACCGAACCGCCCAGAGAGATCACCGCGATATCGGCTGTTCCTCCTCCGATATCCACGATCATATTTCCACAAGGTCTTGAAATATCAATACCTGCTCCGATTGCCGCAGCGATCGGTTCCTCGATGATTGCAACTTCTCTTGCTCCTGCCTGATATGTTGCATCCTCAACAGCTTTTTTCTCAACCTCTGTGACACCGCTTGGCACACATACACTGATGCGCGGCTTACGGAATGTTTTCTTACCAAGTGCTTTCTGGATAAAGTACTTGATCATCTTCTCTGTAACCTGATAATCAGAAATAACACCCTGACGAAGTGGTCTGACTGCCACGATATTTCCCGGTGTTCTTCCGAGCATCAGTCTTGCTTCCTCTCCGATTGCTTTGATCTTATTTGTATCACGGTCAAAAGCCACAACTGACGGCTCCTTTAATACAACACCTTTTCCTTTGATATAAACTAATATACTGGCAGTACCGAGATCGATACCAACATCCTTTGAAAACAAGCTCATATTCTCTAT
>OHCL01000581.1_pt1 | contig 12274 bp, 9 predicted proteins | sample 1577591 | NCBI WGS metagenome assembly OHCL01 (sample SAMEA3879549, study PRJEB24766) | human gut metagenome | biome: human-associated habitat; feature: feces | place: USA | collected 1985/1987
CCCCGGACCTTACTCCGGTAGAAGGCGCCAGCCGGATTTTAGGACAGAACCTGACCAAGGGCTCCATTGTCGTATTTGAATCCACCGTATATCCCGGCGTTACCGAAGATATCTGCGTTCCTATCTTAGAGAAGGAATCCGGCTTAAAGTGCGGTGTGGACTTTAAGATTGGTTACTCTCCCGAAAGAATTAACCCGGGCGACAAGGTACATCGTCTGGAAACCATTACCAAGATTGTATCCGGTATGGATGCCGAAACTCTGGAAGAAATTGCCAACGTATATGAACTGGTTGTGGAAGCCGGCGTTTACCGTGCAGACTCCATCAAGGTTGCGGAAGCTGCCAAGGTTATCGAAAACAGCCAGAGAGATATCAATATCGCTTTCATGAACGAATTATCCATTATTTTCAATAAAATGGGCATTGATACCCAGTCCGTATTAAAGGCAGCGGGAACAAAGTGGAACTTCCTTAAATTCTATCCCGGTCTGGTAGGCGGACACTGCATCGGTGTTGACCCTTATTACCTGACCTACAAGGCAGAACAGCTCGGTTATCATTCCCAGATTATTCTTTCCGGACGCCGTATCAACGATGATATGGGCAAGTATGTGGCAGAAAGTCTGGTGAAAAACCTGATTAAGGCGGACATCCCGGTAAAGAACGCCAGAGTGGCAATCTTAGGCTTTACCTTCAAGGAAAACTGCCCGGATACCAGAAACACCAAGGTTATCGATATTTACAACGAGCTGACAGAGTACGGCATTACTCCGCTTGTGGTAGACCCGGCTGCCGATGCAGACGAAGCAAAGCGCCTTTACGGCATTACCTTCGGAACCATGGAGGAAGTAAAGGATATGGATGCCGTGCTGATTGCCGTTTCCCATACTCAGTTCTTATCCTTAAAGAAAGAGGATATTGCAGGCTTCTACAAGCCGGAGCACAAGCAGAAGGTATTCCTGGATATCAAGGGTATTTTCGACAGAAAAGAATATGAAACCGGCGATTTCATTTACTGGAGATTATAAAAGGAGTACAAAACCATGGGATTTCGTAATTTAAAATTTGATGAAGACAGCGTATTTTTAGTAACCGGCGGTGCGGGCTTTATCGGCTCCAATATCTGTGAAGCCGTTTTAGAGTTAGGCTATACCGTAAGATGTCTGGACAATCTTTCCACCGGTAAATATGAGAACATCGAACCTCTCACCAAGAACCCGAAATTCACTTTTATCAAGGGAGACATCCGGGATCTGGACACCTGTATGGAAGCCACAAAGGGTGTTACCTATGTGCTGAACCAGGCTGCATGGGGCAGTGTTCCCAGAAGTATTGAGATGCCTCTTTTATATGAGGAAATCAATATCCGCGGAACCCTTAATATGATGGAAGCCTCCCGTCAGAACGGGGTAAAGAAGTTTGTTTATGCTTCTTCTTCCTCTGTATACGGCGACCATCCGGTACTGCCCAAGAAGGAAGGACACGAAGGCCATCTGCTTTCTCCTTATGCGCTGACCAAGCGTGTGGACGAAGAGTACGGCAGACTCTATAAGGTGCTGTACGGACTGGATACCTACGGTATGCGTTACTTTAACGTATTCGGCAGACGTCAGGACCCCAACGGCATGTATGCAGCGGTAATCCCTAAGTTTATCAAGCAGCTTATGAACGGGGAAGTGCCTACCATCAACGGCGACGGCAAACAGTCCCGTGATTTTACTTACGTAGATAATGTCATCGAAGCCAACTTAAAGGCATGTCTGGCATCCTCCGATGCGGCAGGCGAAGCTTTCAATATCGGTGCCGGCGGCAGAGAATATTTAATCGACGTTTATCATGATCTGTGCAAGGCACTGGGCAAGGATGTGGAGCCGAACTTCGGTCCCAACCGTGCAGGCGATATCCGTGACTCCAATGCGGACATCACCAAGGCACGCGAACTTCTGGGTTATGACCCGGAATACGACTTCGCGAAGGGCATTAACCTTGCCATTGACTGGTATAAGGAAAATCTGTAGGAGCGTAGCTGCACTTCTGATGCCATACACTCACATGCTAACTGCATTTCTAATACCATCCACGCAGACGCGCTCGCGCTTAGAAATCACCGTAGCAGTACCTAGTGTGAAAAATAAATTTTTCACACGCAAATTTGTGCCTGCGGCCCAAAGTTTGCAGGTTACTGAAGGGATGGATAGAACGGCATCTAAGGACTGACGGTGATTAAAAGTCTGCTTTGGATGGTATGCAGAATGCAGCTATACAGTTACGAAGAAATCTGCGTGTATGGTATGTAAAATGCAGTGGAAAGCCAATAAGTAAGATGAGGCGGATGGTGCACGGAAAGGATTTTCCTGAGGAACCATATCATGAGCAAGGGGAGATACTATGAAGTATAAAGTAGTTGTATTCGGGGTTAAGGATACCTCCGAAAATATCGTAAGCTTCATACAGGAGAACATCAGCCCGGTGGATCTGGTGGTGACCATCAGCCCGGAGGTAACGAAGAAAAACCAGGTGTCCGGCTACAAGGGATTGTCGGGGCTTACCGAAAAATACGGCATCCCGGTGCACGAAGCGGACAGCTATTTTCTGACGGATGAAAAAACGCAGAAATTCTTCGCAGAGAACGAATTTGACATCGGCATTTCCATGGGCTGGCAGCGCCTTATTCCGAAGTCGGTGTTAGACAGATTTGCTTACGGCATTTACGGCTTTCACGGCAATGCCGGTTATCTGCCCTTCGGCAGGGGACGATCTCCGCTAAACTGGTCCATTATTTTAGGGGATACCCGGTTTAACTTAAACCTGTTTTGCTACGACGAAAAGGCGGACAGCCCCAATGTATTTGCCACGGAGATGTTTTCCATAACCCCTCAGGACGATATCCGCACGGCGCAGTACAAGAACATGATTTGCTCCAAAAATCTGATAAAGAAGCTGCTTGCGGCTTATAAAGAGGGAAATATATCCGTAAGGACGGACTCTAAGGATTTTGACTCCTGGTACAACAAGCGTACGGCGGCGGACGGAAAAATCGATTTCCACGGCAGAACCAGAGAGATTTATAACCTCATCCGCGGCGTGGCAGCGCCTTTCCCGGGAGCATTTGCTTACGTAGGAGAAGAAAAGGTTACGGTGTGGGAAGCACAGCCCTTTGATGAAATGATAGATTTTTCCGCCTATGCGCCCGGAGAAGTTATTGATGTATTTGACGGACATCCCATTGTCCGGACGGTGGACGGTTCCCTGCTCATAAAGAAATATGAGTCGGCAAAGGAACTGCAGGCGGGAGATGTACTTGCTTAAGGCATAGGACGCAGGTTACGGAAAGGCATGGTGGTTAGAATGAAAATTGCAGTGCGTATGGATGACATCACACCCGATATGGACTGGGAAAAGTTTGAAGCTTTCAAGACCATTCTGGATAAATACAACATAAAGCCCCTGCTTGGCATTGTTCCGGACTGCAGGGATGCTCATCTGCATAAAACGGAAGATGTTCCGGATTTTTTCGACAGAATGAAAAAATTAAAAGAGGAAGGCTGCGTTCTTGCCATGCACGGATACCGTCATCTGTACGGGACAAAGCACGGCGGACTTTTTCCGCTGAACCATTTTTCCGAATTCGCGGGTTTTTCCTATGAAAAACAGAAAAAAATGATTGCACTGGGAAAGCAGATATTAAACGAAAACGGCATTGAAACCGATATTTTCATGGCACCGGCGCATTCCTATGACGGAAAGACCTTGAAAGCCTTAAAGGAAAACGGCTTTACGAAAATCACGGATGGTTTCGGCAAGGGCCCTTATCTCTGGAGGGGCATGACTTTTTATCCGATTTCTTTTCTTATGCAGAAAAGTTTAGAGCCGTCAGAGGGAACCACGACTATGGTGGTGCATATCAATGAAACCAGTGACGAAGAAATGAAACACTACGAAGAACTGTTTGAAGAACACAAGGAACAGCTTCTTTCTTATGAAGAGTTTATGAAGGAAACGCCGGTAAAGCGGAATGTTTTCGGACATATCAAAGAATATATTATGGCATCCTTCAAGCACTATGCCGTGAAAATGAAGGGCTGAGGCAAGGTCAGGTAAGAAAACCGGGACAGAAAGGCGTACTCTATGACGGAACCGATTCGGGTGCTCCACGTACTGGGAGGACTTTCTATAGGCGGTGCGGAAAGCCGCATCATGGATTTATACCGCAATATGGACAGGGAGAAAATACAGTTTGATTTTCTGATTCATACAACGGAAAAACAGCATTTTGAAGAAGAAGTCACAAAACTTGGAGGGAAGATTTACCGGGTCCCTCGTTTTAAGGTATACAACTGGTTCAGCTATAAAAAAGCGCTGAAGCAGTTTTTTTCACATCATAAGGAATTTCGTGCCGTACATGGTCATATGACCAGCACGGCTTCTATTTACCTGCCCATTGCAAAAAAAGCAGGCATACCCATTACCATTGCCCATTCCCGCAGCGCCGGTGTGGACGGCGGCATAAAGGGTGTGGTTACGAAAATGCTCCGCCGCTCCTTAAAGCACAAAGCCGATTACTGCCTTGCCTGCTCGAAAGAAGCCGGGGAAGCGGTATTTGGAAAAAAATGGGTGGAGCAGGGAAAAGTACAGGTCATTCCCAATGCCATTGAAACGGAAAAATACGTGTATGACATTAAGGCACGGGAAGATATGCGGGAAAGCTTAGGACTTGCCGGCAAGCTTGTTATCGGGCATGTGGGAAGCTTCCGCACCCCGAAAAACCATGTTTTTCTGCTGGATGTGTTTGCGGAAATTTATAAGAGAAATCCGGCGGCACGCCTTATTCTGGTCGGGGAAGGCCCGCTGATGCCGGAAATCAAAGAAAAAGCAAAACAGCTCGGACTTTCCGAGGTGGTTCTTTTTACCGGCAATCAGTCCAAAGTAAGCGACTATTATCAGACTTTTGATATCCTGATTTTCCCGTCCCTTTACGAGGGCCTGCCCGGTACGGTGGTAGAGGCGCAGGTTTCGGGACTGAAGTGTCTGATAGCCGATACCATTACAAAAGAAGTGGACATTACGGAATTGGTACACAGAATGTCCCTTGCCGACACGGCGGAAGAATGGACCATAGCCGCCATGCAGATGCTTCCCTATGAGAGAAAATCCCATTTAGAGGAAGTGAACGCAGCGGGCTTTTCCATCAGGGAACAGGCAAAACGATATGAAGAACTGTATGGTTGTAAATAACAGGGAAAACCGTACAGACAGGCAGATTATACGAAGATTTGTACCTTGGCCGAAACAGGCAGGTTACGAAAGGAATTAGGACAGGTATGATACAGGCAACCTACAGAAAAAAAGGAATACGCATTACCCAGGTCTGGTATCCGGACGGGGAAAACCATAAGTTTACGGGAACCGACCTTGTTTTTTACCATGCGGTGGATAAGGAAGATAACGGAAAAAACAGAATGGCAACCATGTTCCATACGCTCATGAGCGACCTCTTGCTGCCGGAGGAAGAACTGCAGAGCCGAATTAACAAGAACGTGCGCTATGAAATCCGCCGCAATAACAAGGAAGAGGTGGAGTTTCGGCATTTTACATCCAAAGAACTGCAGGAGAATAGCCGGGTACAGGAAGAATTTGCCCATATGTATGAGCTGATGTATGAGGAAAAAGGAATGAAGGCAGTTTTTAACCGTCCCCAGCTTGCTGCGTATCTGAAAGCGGATGCGTTTGCTTTGACCGGCATTTATAAGGATGGCAAGCCCGTGGTGTTCCATTCGTACATTGTGGGAGAAAATGAGGTAAGACTTCTTCACTCCGTATCCGCTTTCCGGGACGAAAATACGGATGCCAATTTTGTGGCAAGAGCCAATAAAAGACTTCACTGGGACGACATGCTTTTATGGAAAGCACAGGGAAAGGAAAAGTACGACTGGGGAGGCGTTTCCAGTCTGGAAAATCCCAACGGCATAGATGCCTTTAAATTCAAATTCGGCGGAGAGACGCTGACTTATTACAATGTATACGAGGGCATTTCCCTTATCGGAAAGCTGGCAATCGGTGTTTTGAAGAAAAGAAAGGGCAAGGCATAGAAGTGGAAAGAAATGTGATGCTTATGGTACCGCTTTTAGACCAGGGCGGGCTGGAACGAATCTGCGCCATGACGGCAAAGCTGCTTACGCCCCACTGTCACCTGACACTTGTGGTATTCAGCACAAAGGGCATGATTTATGACGTGGAAGGCGTGGACATGATTGACCTGAATCTGGGAAGCGTGCCGGGAAAAGTCGGAAAAGCCGTAAATCTGTGCAAACGTATCCGTGCCATTAAAAAAATAAAAAGAGAACGGAACATAGAAATCACATACAGCTTCGGACCCACCGCCAATCTGGCGAATGTCCTTACGGGAGTAAAGGATAAAATCTGGGTGGGTATCCGCGGCTACGGTGCCCTGCAGGACAAAAACAGCATGAAGCGGCTGTGCAGGAGAGCGGATCGGGTCATCTGCTGCTCCAAGGTCATGGCGGATGATGTGAAGACACAGTTTGGGGCAAAGGACGTGGTCTGTGTATACAATCCCTGCGACATGGAAAGCATCCGGAGGCTGGCAAAAGAGCCTCTGCCGGCGGACAGTCAGAAGTTTTTTGACGAAGGCGCACCGGTTGTGGCAGCCATGGGACGAGAGCACGATGTCAAGGGATTCTGGCACCTGATCAAGGCATTTGCCCTGGCAAAAAAGAAAATTCCGACGCTGAAGCTCATGATTGTGGGCGAGGGCACCTTTGCGGAGTACCGGAAGCTGGCAGAGGATTTGCAGGTGGAGAAGGACGTCTGGTTTACCGGCGTGCAGAAAAATCCCTTTGCCTACTTAAAGCAGGCATCTCTTTTTGTGATGACATCCGTCAGCGAGGGCTTTCCCAATTCCCTGATAGAGGCCATGGCGGTAGGGATTCCTGCTATGTCGGTAAACTGCAAAACCGGTCCCGCGGAGATATTCTTAGACGATTACCGGAAAGGCGGGGACGGGCATACCGTTATTGAGGGCGAATACGGCGTGCTTCTGCCGGTCATTTGTCCGGAAAAAAATTTAGATGCCTCTGTTATTGAAATAGAAGAGGAAATTATGGCGGAACAGATGGTAAAAGTGCTTACAGAACCGGAGAAGCTTGCGGAAAGAAAAGCGGCATCCTTAAAAAGAGCGGAGGTTTTTTCCGTGCAGGCCTATACGGACAGCCTGCTTCGCATGATTTGACGGTAGGTAGGGATTATGCTATATTTTAATGGAATATAAGCAGAAGAAAGGGAGCAAACATGACTGACCTGGTAAGTATCTGTATTCCGGCTTATAACAACGAAAAGGATATTAAAGGAACACTGGAAAGTCTGTTAGAGCAGACTTATAAAAATATAGAGATTGTCGTGGTGGACGATGCATCCACGGATAGCACGGCGGCGATTGTGGAGAGTATAAAGGACGACAGAATACACCTTTACCGGAATGAAAAAAATCTTGGTATGGCGGGCAACTGGAACCGTTGTGTGGAACTGGCAAAAGGCGAATATATCAAGTTAATCTGTGCAGACGACAGACTGGTGCCGGAAAGCATTGAAACGGAAAGCAAAGCTATGCAGAAAGATCCGGACATAGTGATGACAATCAATGACAGCATCATGATTAACCGGGAGGGAAAAAAGCTGGGTATTTTCGGAAGGTATCCGAAAAAAGGCATACAGGACGGAAAAAAACTGGCGCGGAAGTCCATGATTTACAACAACTATTTCGGAATGCCCTGTGCGGTCATGTTCCGCAAGAGTGTTTTTGAAAAGGCGGGTGGTTTCGATCCGGCATACCGCTACATTCTGGATTTTGATCTCTGGATGTCCATGGCGCCCTTTGGCAAAGTAGATGTCTTAAAGGAGAAGCTGAATTATTTTATGCTCCGGGAAGATTCCAACACCGGAAAGGTCATGTCGAAAGAGAAAAAGGCATACTTTGAGGAGCATGTATATCTGCTCCGTAAAAATGCAGACAGGCTTTCCATCGGAAAGGTGGGACAGTTTCTGTCCAAGGTACTCAGGAAAGGCCGCTCCGCCGCCTACGGTATATGGCTGAAATGGGTGCTCAGAAAATAAAGACAGATTGGGAGATTATAATGGATAAAATAGCGGTACTGATTCCCTGTTATAATGAAGCGCAGACAATTAAAAAGGTAGTGGAGGATGCGAAAGCGGCACTCCCGGAAGCAGTTGTTTATGTATATGACAACAATTCCGCGGACGGTACGGACGAAATTGCAAGGGAAGCCGGTGCTGTGGTGCGCTATGAATACCAGCAGGGAAAAGGAAATGTCATCCGAAGGATGTTTAGGGAAATCGAGGCAGAATGCTATATCATGGTGGATGGGGACGATACCTATCCTCTGAACAATGCCCGGGAAATGGTGGATGCCGTTTTAAAGAAAAATGCGGACATGGTAGTGGGGGACAGGCTTTCTTCCACTTATTTTCAGGAGAACAAAAGACCCTTTCACAATCTGGGGAACTCTCTGGTGAGAGGGGTTATCAACCGGCTTTTTGCCTGCAATATCCGGGATATTATGACCGGCTACCGGGCATTCAGCTATGAATTTGTAAAGACATTCCCGGTTTTGTCAAAGGGCTTTGAAATCGAAACGGAAATGACCATCCATGCGGTGTATAACAACATGCAGTTGGAAAATATCGTGGTGGACTACCGTGACAGACCGGAGGGAAGCGTGTCCAAATTGAGCACCTATTCCGACGGCTTTAAGGTATTGAAAACCATTGTGCAGTTATACAAAAACTACAAGCCGTTTGGCTTTTTTACCCTGCTTGCGGCAATTCTTACCGTAGTGGCGGTGGCCATGTTTATTCCGGTTTTCGTTGAGTTTTTACGCATCGGTCTGGTCAATCATTTCCCCACTCTGTTTGTATCCTGCTTTATTGAACTGGCGGCGGTACAGGCATTTTTCTCGGGCATGATTCTTTCCGATCTTGCCAAGAAAAACCGGAGGGACTTTGAGTTTCAGTTAAATCAGGTACACAGACAAAAAAAGGAAAACAGAGTATGACAAAGAAAAAGACAGTATTACCCGAGATATTGCTCCCCGCCTTCTGCCTTCTGTTTTATCTTTTTTTGTTTTTTTTAGACGGCGTGAACCTATCGGCGGATTCCCAGAGCTATATTGATTTTACTTACGGAAGAGAGCCGTTTTATCCGCTGTTTCTGGCCTTTTTCCGCCTGCTTTTCGGAGCGGGATTTTATTTCAAGGCAGTGGTTTTTGTACAGTGCCTTTTGTGGGCGGTGTCTATGTATGCACTGACAAAAACGGTATGCGAAAAAGTACAGGGCGGTGTATTTTCGGCATGTGTCCTGGTGTTCTTTCAGGCGGCAGTGGTATTCCTATGTCGTGTGGTGGCGGCAAGACATGCCACTTACTGCAATGAAATCTGTTCGGAAGGGATTGCCATTCCGCTGTTTACCCTGCTTCTGACCGAATTGTCTGCTTACAGTACAGATTATAAAAACAGCAGACTTATCACAAGCATGCTGATCGGCGCGCTGCTTATCAGTACCAGAAAGCAGATGTATATTGTTGTGCTTATTATGGGCGCCCTTTATTTCTTTCTGTGGACGGCGCGGAAGATACCGGTAAAGAAAATGCTTCTGGCATGGGGCAGTGTGATTCTTGCTGTTTTCCTGGCATTTGGGCTGGATGTACTGTATAATTTCAGCCTGAGGGGAACCGCTATGCGCCATACATCGGATTCTTCCGCCATGGTTATTACACTTTTCTACAGCTCCGGCAGGGAGGATGCGGAATATCTGGAAGATGAGGGCTTAAGACAGCTCTTTACCGATATTATGACGGAGGCGGAGGAGAAGGGTTATACCTACAAAGCCGCCGAAGGCAACTGGCTGTCCCGTTACAACCATTATTCCGACCACTACGATTTACTGGCGTTCGGCATTGTAAATCCTTCGTTTTATGCGTATATTGATGAGAACTTTTCTTATGAAAAAGAAGAGAGGGAACTGGCTTTTGACGATATAAACAGCGCCATGATTTCCGCCCTTATGTCCCATAGATTGTTCAAGGTACTGCAGGTAGCGGGGGACAATATGCTGGTGGGATTGTGCAATACGGTTTCTAAGGCACATCCGCTGCTTGTATGGTATAATGTTTTATTCGGTGCGGTTTATATAGGGCTTTTAGTTGTAATGGGAAAACAGAAAAAGCAGACGGCATTCTGGTTTGCCTTCTTAGTGCTGCTTTCCACCCTTATCAATGTAGTGGTGGTGGGCGTGCTGATTTTCGCCCAGACCCGGTACATGATTTACAATATGCCCTTTGTTTATATTGCCATGTACCTGATGCTTCGGGAAATGTACCTATCACGGAAATAAAAAAGTGCTTTATGAAGGAGAGAGAAAAAAAGTGAAAAACGGGAAAGACAGAAGTATAAGATATATATTTTTCTATATTATGTTGTTTGTCATAGAGGTAATCTGGGGGTGCATGGCATTAAAAACCGGTTTGCTGCACAAATCAACAAAAAATATTTTTTATTTTGCTGCAGCTATTTTACTTTGTTGTATCAGTTATATTGCTTTTGAACTGACAATCCCTGATAAGTGGAGAATATCCGGAAAATGTGAAAAGCTTTTTTCGTGTGTTCTTTTCCTTCTGCTGGGTCTGCTGACAGCCGTGATATTTGTGAAGCCCTATATATGCGGAACCTTTTCCGGTTTTTTTTCACAAGGTGATATGCCCCTTATACTGGAAATGCTTTTCTTCATCGGGACAGCTGCCGTGGCTCTTTTGTTCTTTGCCTGTCCGAAAATAAAAATACCGGAAATAAACAAATGGTTCCGGCTTGGGCTATATATGGTATTGGCCGGGGCAACTGTATGGTCGTTGTGCCGGACTAATGTTTTTGAAGGTGACCTACATCATTTTGATGCATATTATCACTCTGTTTATAAGGCTTATCAATTGCAGGCTTACAGTGAAGTGAATAGCGGCATCTATGGATTTTACGGTATCCTTTTGCTTCCGCTTACAAGAATAGCCGGCATTTCCTATGATACGATAATCGTTATAATGGCAATTCTGAATGGCATAACCCTGGCATGCTTTTTCTATGTTCTGGAAAATCTTCTTTCCTCTTCATGGATGAAGATTGTTGCCGCCGTGAGCTTATCATCCTTTGCCGTATGGGAGAGAACCGGACTGTACTGTCAGATGTTTCCTCACCGGATTTTGTTTGGTGGAATTATTTTAGCCTATATTTCATGGGGAATAAAACATAAAAAAAACAAGGCATGTTATCAGATTATGGGAATTGTCATAAGCATGCTTGCCATTGTCTGGAATCTGGAAACCGGTCTTGCAGTAACTCTGGCCTTTATGGCAAGCTGTATTGTGGAACTTTGTAAGGAGTTTCAGGTTGCGCAGACGAAATGGTGGTTCTGCAGCATCAGGACACTTCTTATTCTGCCGATTGCCTTTTTAGGGGCTTATGCAACAGTCGGAGTATATAATATTCTGACAGGAGGAGCATTTCTGCCGCTTAAGGTTTTCTTGTTTCCGTTAGTGGGGGCGGAACAGAATTTCTTAGATACGCTGTATATTGAACTGCCGGTTCAAGTCAGTCCCTGGATGGGGTGCCTTGCGTTTATTCTGGTCTGTGCGGTTTTTGTTATGAGACAGTGTTTCTTCCGGAATGCCGTTGACGGGAAGACAGTGGTTTTGTGTGCCGCAGCGGTTCTGGGGGCTGTGCAGATGGCCTATTATGTGAACCGTGCCTCCTATTTGTGTCTGTATATTATTATGCCGGTTATGGGACTTCTAATGGGATGGCTTGCTGAAGAAAACAGGATATCCGAAGGTGCGGTGCATAGGACTCTGTTTGCCTGGATTACTACAGTTCTCATTATGATGTCAATAGCGTTTCCGGTCAGGCTTGTCATACAGCAGAGGGCTTACAGACCGCAAAGAAATATGGAAAAGGTAGAACAGCTTGCCCAAAAGGTAAAGGATGTGGTACCTCCGGATACCATTGGATTCGGAGAGGGTGTCGACGAGATATACAGTTATTTAGGCTGGAATGCCAATTATTTCGGAATGGATCTGCCGGATATCATATACTCGAATGAGGTATGTGTGGATTATATATTTGAACTCATAGAAACTGCAGACTGCATTTTTGTGAATGATGATGGCAGCCGTCCGGTGCTGGAAGAGTTGAAAAA
>OHCL01000596.1_pt1 | contig 12157 bp, 9 predicted proteins | sample 1577591 | NCBI WGS metagenome assembly OHCL01 (sample SAMEA3879549, study PRJEB24766) | human gut metagenome | biome: human-associated habitat; feature: feces | place: USA | collected 1985/1987
CCCTCTCAGTCAACGCCTTACGGCGTTGCCAGCTCCCCCGAGGGGGAGCTTCTTTTGTATTCCGTCCAGTCTCTCTGATATGCAGAATGTGTCTTACCCGTTCCTAAAGCTCTCCCTTCGGGAGAGCTGGCGCGTCAGCGCCTGAGAGGGTTTCATTCCTCCGGCTGGTTCATCTGCATCTCCAGCCACTGCTGGCGGCTGATGAGCACGGCCCGGGGCTTGGCACCCTCGTGGGGGCCGATGATGCCCCGCATCTCCATTTCGTCCATGATGCGGGCCGCGCGGGCATAGCCCAGCTTGCAGCGGCGCTGCAAAAGGCTGGTGCTGGCCTGTCCGGCCTCGATGACGCACTCAACAGCCTGCTCAAACATGGCATCCAGTGCGCCGCCTGCGTCGCCGTCATCGTCGCTGCCCTTCTTGCTGCCCTTCTCGGCAACAGCGCGGCGCTCCATTTCGGCAATCATTTCTTCGTCGTACTGGGCGGAGGAAGTGGACTTGATAAAGCTCAGCACCGCGCCAATCTCTTCATCAGTCACGAAGGTGCCTTGCACGCGGACGGGTTTGGAGGCACCAACCGGCAGGAAGAGCATATCACCGTTGCCCAGCAGCTTTTCGGCACCGCCGCTGTCCAGAATGGTTCGACTGTCGATCTGGCTGGAAACAGCAAAAGCGATACGGCTGGGAATATTGGCTTTGATCAGGCCGGTGATGACGTCAACGCTGGGGCGCTGGGTGGCAACGATTAAGTGGATACCGGCGGCGCGGGCTTTTTGCGCGATACGGCAGATATAGTCCTCGACCTCTTTGCCGGCAACCATCATCAAATCGGCCAACTCGTCAGTGACGATGGCGATATAAGGCAGGTGTTCCATGCCGGTCTGGGCAGCCAGTTTGTTGTAGGCTTTGATCTCGCGGACATTATTTTCGGCAAAGAGCTTGTAGCGGCGCTCCATCTCGGCGACGCTGGCACCCAGCGCACCGGCGGCCTTGCGCGGCTCGGTCACAACGGGCATTAACAGGTGGGGAATGCCGTTGTACTCGGCCAGCTCCACCACCTTGGGGTCGATGAGCAGCAGCTTCACGTCCTCCGGGCTGGAGCGGAACAGCAGGCTCATGATGATGCTGTTCACGCACACGGATTTACCGCTGCCGGTGCTGCCCGCGATGAGCAGGTGGGGCATCTTGCACAAGTCGGTCACCTGCGCTACACCGGCAATGTCCTTGCCAAGGGCGATGCCCAGCGGCGAGGTCATGCGCAGAAAACTCTGGCTCTCAAAGATGCTGCGGATGGAAACGGCGGTCTTTTTGTGGTTGGGCACCTCGATGCCCACGGCGGGCTTGCCGGGGATGGGAGCTTCCATACGCACGTCTGCCACCGCGAGGTTCAGGGCGATATCGTCCGCCAGCGAGGTGATGCGGCTGATCTTTACGCCTGCCATGGGCTGCAGCTCGTACCGGGTGACAGAAGGTCCGCGGGAGATATCCAGCACCCGGGTGCGCACGCCGAAGCTCTCCAGCGTGTCCACCAGCTTTTGGGCGTTGGCCTTCAGCTCTTCCTGTGCGCCGGGGTCGCTCTCCTCCTGCGTTTTTTCAAACAGCTCGATGGGCGGGTACTGGTACTCGTAGCGGTCCACCGTCTTGGCCTCCTCGGCGGGTGCGGTGGCGGCCGCCTGCTCGGAGACGGCGGGCTTTTCCATGGCCGCAGCCACCAGCGAGTTGATGTCTTTTTCCTCCACCGGCTCGGCGGTGATGCTGATCCAGCCGTCCTCGTCCGGCGCAGAGCGGAACGCCACGGCGTTCTCGGCGCTCACCCGGGGCACGGCGGGCTGGATAGGCGCAGCCTCCGGCTGCGTGGGCATCTGCGGCTGCACCACCGGCGCTGCCGGCTGGACGATGGGCGTATCAAAAGCGGGGGCAGGCTCTTCCGGCTGGGGGGCATCTTTGGCAAAGAAATCTGCCGCAGAGGTGACTACCGGGTCTGCCACGATGGGCGGCGGCGTGGGCTTGGATGCAGGGCGCAGCGGGTCCTGCCCGAAGGTGCCGCCCGGCCCGACGATCAGCGGCTCAATGGGCTCGCTGCCGCCCTCGGAGAGGGCGGTGTGGTCGGGGCCAAGGTCTACGTCAAAGGCCGCGCGGGGATGGGCAACGCTGACCCGCACCGGGGTGATGGGCGGCGCGGCAGGCTCCGGCTGGGCAGGGGCGGCGGGAGCGGCTTCGGTGTCCGCAGCGTCTGCTTCCATCTCCTGCGTTACCTTGTGTCCCCAGCGCAACACGCCGGACATCCAGTCCGGCACCCCCAGATGCAGCCCGGCGGGCTCGTCCTCCTCGTCCAGCGGCTCGTCCTCGGTTTCGTCGTATTCCTCATCGATCGCCCGCTCTGCCTGCCGGATGGAGGCGCGCTCGGCGCGGCGGGCAGCGCGCTGCTCTGCAAAGGCAGCGCCGCGGGCGTGGATACCGCCGGTGACGGCACACAGCCAGATCCAGACCTCGGCGGGGGTAATATCAAAAATGTACAGGCTGCCGCACAGCAAGAGCACGACCATGATGAGATTTGCTGCCGGGCGTCCGCACAGCAAAAGCAGCACGCCGCCCAGTACAAAGCCCATTGCGCCGCCGGAGAGCCATGCATTGACGCCGTTGGCGTAGCAGGCAGAAAGCATTTGCAGCGCCGACAGCCCCTGCGGCTGGATATCGGAAAACACGATGACTGTGCCGCAGACAAAGATAAGCCCCAGCACCAGCTTGAGGATGCGGGACAGCAGCTCCTCGCCCCGGGTGTACAAAACGGCCAGACAGCACACGGCTGCACCCAGCACAAAGCTGCCGCAGCCGAACAGCCCGAACAGCACATCATGGAGCACCCGCCATACGGAATCGCCCCGCACAAAGGCCAGCACCATCAGCAGCAGGCCGCCGAACAGGGTGCCAAGCCCTGCCGGGAGCCGCTGCTCTGCCTTTTTACGGCGGGCGGCAGTACGCCGTTTCGTTGATTTTCGTTTTTTCGTTGCCATTCTACTCTGTTCCCCAACTTCCCATAGACACAATAATTGATTCTATTATTGTACCACGCAAGGGCAAAAATGGCAAACCATAATGTTGTTTTTCTTGAGGAAAATGGAACGAACCCAGCCCCTCTCGTGAAAAGGCGTTTGGAGCGCTCCGCAAAGCGCGACAAACGCGAAATAAAAAATAATTTTTCCGCTGTTCCTGCGCAAAGCGAACGCGGAGCGCAGTTCAAATCGTCTGGCTGAGGGGAAGCTGCAAAGCTTTACCCCTGCTCAATTTCTTTATATAGCCATGCCAGCGCATCCGAAAGACCGCCCAACTCGTCGATGAGTTTTTCCTTTACGGCACGGCGTCCGTCCAGCACCGTGCCCATGTCCATGACCAGCTCCCCGGTGTGGAGCATCAGCTGGGTGTAGCGCTTTTCCGGCATACCGCTGTGGGCGGCTACAAAGCCGGTGATGCGCTGCTGCATCTGCTCAAAGCAGTGCATGGTCTGCGGCACGCCTAAGATCAGCCCGGAGTGCCGCACCGGATGCACCGTCATGGTGGCGGTGGGCACGATAAAGCTGTGCCGCGCGCTGACCGCCAGCGGGATGCCGATGGAGTGCCCGCCGCCCAGCACCAGTGTGGCGCTTGGCTTGGAGATGCTGGCAATCAGCTCTGCCAGCGCAAGGCCGGTCTCCACATCGCCGCCCACCGTGTTCAGCAGCACCAGAAGCCCCTCGATGCGGGGGTCCTCCTGCACCGCCACCAGCTGGGGGATGACGTGCTCGTACTTGGTGGTCTTTTGCCCCTGCGGCGCTTCGGTGTGCCCTTCGATCTGGCCGATGACGGTCAGGCAGTGGATGACATGACCGCCCCGGCTCAGGGTGACCGTGCCCAGATCCTCGATATCCTCTTTTTCCATCCGGTGCTGCTCTGCGGGGGTGTCTTTTGCCGTATCCATGCGCGTTCTCCTTCCGTAGCAGGGTCTTTGTGGGGTCAGTATCCCCCGGCTGCCGGGGAAGTATGCAGGAGCGCGAATACAAAAAACTTTGTGAATTTTTTGCTTTTTTACAAATAGGTATTTGACATTCGCCTTTCATGCTGTATACTTTAAATAATATAACAGGATAAAACGGAACATCTCTCTGCGCGCAAAGAAGCCCCTTGCATGGCGGCAGAAGCTGCAGCGCGTTGGGCAGAAAGGAGAATTTTGCTATGAACACCCCCCAGAAAGCATCGATCCCTGTGATCAAGCGTCTCCCCAAATATTACCGGTATCTGCGCTCCCTGCAGGCCGATGGCATTACCAGCATCTCCTCCCGGGAACTGGCCTCTCAGATGGGCACCACCGCCTCACAGGTGCGGCAGGATTTTAACTGCATCGGTGACGTGAACGGACGGCAGGGCATCGGCTACTCGGTGGAGAACCTGCTTTCCATTCTGGAAAGCCTGCTGTTCGGCAACGGCGACCGTCTGCCCACCATTCTGATCGGCTGCGGCCGTCTGGGCAAGGCCGTGAGCCGCTTTATCACCACCGATACCAACGGCTACAAGCTGATCGCGGCCTTTGACGTGGCCGAGAACGAGGTGGGCAAGGAGATCAGCGGTATCCGCATCCGGCACATTGACGAGCTGGAGGCCTTCTGTGAGGAAAACAAGCCCAAGGTGGCTGTGCTCTGTGTGCCCCGCGATGGTGCACAGCAGGTCAGCGGACGGCTGGTGGATTTGGGCATCGAGGGCTTCTGGAACTTCTCCCACTATGACCTGTCGGTGTCGTACCCCAATGTGGTGGTGGAAAACGTCCATCTGGGCGACAGCCTGATGAGCTTGGGCTACCGTCTGCGCAATCAGGAGTGACGGCATGGCAAAATTGTATTTCCGCTACGGTGCTATGAACAGCGGCAAGAGCACGGCGCTGATGCAGGTGGCACACAACTACGAAGAGCAGGGCATGAAGGTGCTCATTTTGAAGCCGCAGGTGGATACCAAGGGTGGCGGAGAACTGGTGAGCCGTCTGGGCGTGCGCCGCAAGGCAGACCTGCTGATCCCGCCGGAGCTGGACGTGTTTGAAGCCGTGAAGGCGGCAAACGCTGCCTCCGGGCCGCTGGCCTGTGTGCTGTGCGACGAGAGCCAGTTCTTTACCCCGGAACAGGCCGAGCAGCTGTTTATGATTACGGTAGATTTGAATATCCCGGTGATCTGCTACGGTCTGCGGGCGGATTTTTCCCTCAAGGGCTTCCCGGGCTCTACCCGTCTGCTGGAGCTGGCGCACACCATCGAGGAGATGAAGACCATCTGCACCTGCGGGCGCAAGGCCATCTGCAACTGCCGCAAGGTGAACGGACAGTTCGTCTTTGAGGGCGAGCAGGTAGCCATCGACCTTGAAAACGATGTGCAGTACGTCAGCATGTGCCCCCAGTGCTACTTCAAGGCACGGCGGGCGTTCTACGCTGCAAGGAAAGACTGAGATACTTTTATGTTTTATACAAGCCGCTGTACCGCGCCGGGTGCAGCGGCTTTTTTGCGTGATTTGCGGAAGAGTTACCCCCTCAGTCTCGCTACACTCGCCAAAGTCTCCGACAGGCTGTATACAGACTGATATATCAATTTGTTGCATTTTGTGAGAGAAACTGATATATCAACCGGACGGAATTCGCACGTTTTTTGCGCTATTGATATATCAGTTCAGACCGGGCAGTTACTTGCCGGAGGGGAGCGGGAATGGGAGAAGAAGAGAGCAGCGGGGGCGGCAGAGCATAAAAAATTACAGGCGGAACGGTAAATGTAACAGAAATTATTGAAATTTTTGCCGTTCTTCCCATGTTGCATCCCAGATTTTTATGCAAGTCATTGAAGTATACAAGTTGCACAGTTTTTCAGCGCAAGTTTATTCATTTCGGCAAGGACGTCGAATTGCACGCGAAAACAAGGGCAATATTTGTACGTTTTTATCCCGTATCACTGTAATTTACATCTTTCTTTTTTCGGTGGCTTTTGTTATCATAATTGTATACAAGGGGGCATGTGCAGACCCCCTGCATGAAGATGTTTTCTATTAGGAGGAGAACAAAAATGAGCAAGGCAATTTCTCGTCGTAACTTCCTGATGGCTACCGGCGCTGTCGGTGCTGCAGGTCTGCTGGCTGCCTGCGGCAGCAAGCCCGCTGCTTCTTCCACCACTTCTTCCGCTGCTTCTCAGGCCCCCGCTGCTTCCGCAGACGAGAGTCTGGCCCTGTCTGACGGCCCTGTCAGCCTGAGCATCAGCTGGTGGGGCGGCGACAGCCGTCACGCTGCTTACCAGAGCGCTCTGGAGGCTTTCCAGGCTGAGCACTCCAACATCACCGTGGAGCCCACCTTCGCCGCATGGTCCGGCTGGGAAGAGAAGATGGCTGCTGCCTTCATCGCAGGCAACGCTCAGGATGTCTGCCAGGTGAACTGGAACTGGCTGTACAACTACTCTGCCGACGGCAGCAAGTTCGTGGATCTGAACACCACCTCCAAGTTCATCGACCTGACCCAGTGGGATTCCGCTGCTATGGACGCTTGCTATGTGGCCAACAGCCAGCAGTGCGTGCCCGTCTCCATGACCGGCCGTATCTTCTACTGGAACATGACCACCTTTAATAAGGCTGGCATCACCGAGGTTCCCAAGTCTCTGGACGATCTGATGGCTGCCGGTAAGGCTTTCCAGGAGAAGCTGGGCGACGATTACTACCCCATGCACCTGGGCGCATACGACCGTATGATCCTGATGGTGTTCTACCTCGAGTCCAAGTACGGCAAGGACTGGGCAGATCCCGTTACCTCCACCCTGAACTACACCGAGGAGGAGATCGCTGAGGGTCTGGCCTTCATCAAGAGCCTGGTGGACAACCACGTCATGATGAACCTGAAGACCTACTACTCTGCAAACTCCGATACCGCTACCCACCAGTCCAATGAGTGGATCACCGGTAAGATCGCAGGCATCTTCGAGTGGGATTCCGCTGCAAGCAAGTACTCCTCCGCTCTGGACGACAGCAATAAGGACGGCTTCACCGTCGGCGAGGAGATCAAGTTCGGCGATAACAACGGCGGCTTCTCCAAGGTGTCCATGGGTCTGGCTATCACCAAGACCTGCAAGAACGTTGCCGAGGCTGCTACCCTGATCAACTTCCTGCTGAACGAGGAGAAGGGTGCTTCCATCATGGGTTCTGAGTGCGGCATCCCCGCTTCCAAGGCTGGCCTGAAGTTCGCGCAGGACGCCGGCGCTGTCAAGGACCTGGTTGCTGAGGCAAACGCCAAGGTCATGGCTTTCACCACCAACAAGCTGGATCCCCTGTTCGAGAACAACGACCTGAAGGCTTCCGGCACCGGCATCTATCAGGAAGTGTTCGATAACATCGACTACGGCGATCAGACCCCCGAAGAGGCTGTCGAGACTCTGCTGGACGGCATGGAGTCTGTTGGCTACACCATCGGCTAAGCTTACCTCTCTCTGACAGCGGTCAGAACCGGATATTCAGTATCTGAAATAAATAAGGGCATCTGCCGCCCGTACGACAGATGCCCTTGTTTTATCGGTGAATGGTTATCAAACCTTGAATGAATTGTTGCCGGTCTGTGACCTGCTGCACTGTCTGCTTCAAATCCTGTAAAAGGAGGATTTCGGATGAAAAAAAGTAATGCGCCCGCCGGCGCACGAACTCCGTTCCAGAAATGGGTCGATAAGTATCAGGGTCTGTTTTATCTGATCCCCTGGATCATCGGCTTTCTCGTCTTTAAGGCGTTTCCCTTCGGTCAGTCGCTGTACTACAGCTTCACCGATATGAACTTCTTCAAGGACGGCACCAGCTTTGTTGGTCTGGCCAACTACATTACCGCATTCCACACCAGAAAGATCACCAAGGCGCTGATCATCACCTTCAAGTACGCCTTTATCACCGTGCCCCTGAAGCTGATCTTCGCACTGTTCATCGCCTACATCCTGAACTTCAAGATCGCCTGCGTCAACCTGTTCCGCACCGTGTACTACATCCCCTCCATTCTGGGCGGCTCTGTGGCTATCGCCGTGCTGTGGAAGGCTGTGTTCAGTGTGGACGGTCTGCTGAACACCGTGGTGCGCGCTGTCACCTTTGGTGCGGTGCAGGGCCCCGAGTGGCTGAGTGACCCCAACTACGCGCTGTGGATCATCTGCTTTTTGCGTATATGGCAGTTCGGCTCCGCCATGGTGCTGTTCCTTGCTGCACTGAAGGGCGTGCCCGCAGACCTGTACGAGGCTGCTACCATCGACGGCGCCGGCAAGTGGCGTCAGTTCTTCTCCATCACCGTTCCGATGATCACCCCCATCATCTTCTACAACCTGGTCACTCAGATCTGCCAGGCTTTCCAGGAGTTCAACGGCCCCTACATCATCACCAACGGTGGTCCCCGTGGTTCCACTACCCTGATCTCCCTGCTGGTTTACAACTACGCATTCAAGTCCTACGACATGGGCATGGCTTCTGCTCTGGCGTGGATCATGTTCATCATCGTCTGCATCCTGACGATCATTGCGTTCACCAGCCAGAAGAAGTGGGTCTACTACTCGGATGAAAGGTAAGGTGACCAATATGGGAATGAAAGCATCGAATAAGATCGCAACCTTCTTTAAGTACTTCGTGCTGATCCTGGTTGGTATCATCATGATCTATCCTCTGCTGTGGATGATCAGCGCTACCTTCAAGGACAACAGCGAGATCTTTGCAGGCATCAGCCTGTGGATCAAAAAGCCTACGCTGGATGGCTACCGCAACGCCCTGAACAACTTCGGCGGCTCCATCAACATCCTGCAGGCCATGCTCAACACTTACAGCTATGTCATCCCCAAGGTGATCTGCACTGTGGTGTCTGCCTGTATTGCCGCTTACGGCTTTGGCCGTTTCGACTTCCCCGGCCGCAAGCTGCTGTTCAACATCATGCTGGCTACCCTGTTCCTGCCGCAGGTCGTGCTGAACGTACCCCAGTACCTGCTGTACAACAAGTTCGGCTGGGTGGACAGCCCCTTCTATCTGGCCATCTGGGTGCACTGCGCATTTGCTACCGAGACCTACTTCGTGTATCAGCTGGTGCAGTTCATGCGCAACGTCCCGCGTGATCTGGACGAGGCTGCCGCCATTGACGGCTGCTCCTCCTTCCAGACCCTGTACAAGGTCATCGTGCCCATGCTGGGACCCGCTCTGGTGTCCTGCGCACTGTTCCAGTTCATGTGGAGCTGCAACGACTTTATGGGCCCGCTGCTTTACGTCAGCACCCCCGGCAAGTACCCCATGTCCCTGTTCGTCAAGCTGTCTATGGACGGTGATACCGGCTTTGCTTGGAACAAGATCCTTGCTCTGTCCCTCATCTCCATCCTGCCGCAGCTGATCGTATTCTTCTGTGCACAGGATCAGTTCGTTGAAGGTATCTCCGCAGGTGCCGTCAAGGGCTAATGCGCCATAAGAACATCTGACCAAGACCAACACCCCCTGTGCTGCTCCCAACGGATGGCACAGGGGGTGTTTTGGTTGATACATCATTTTGTCTGCTTCTTGCGGTACTGCAAAGGACTGATATCCATCACCTCGCGGAACACGCGGCGGAAGTGGGCGGCGCTGGCAAAGCCGGTCTGCTCGGCAATCGCGCTGATGGAAAGCTCGGTGGTCTCCAGCAGCTTCTGCGCGGCCTCGATGCGGCGGTTGTTCAGGTAGTCCACGATGGACTGCCCGGTCACCCGCCGGAACAGGCGGCTGAGGTAGTAAGGGGAAAGGTAGAACCGCGCCGCCACCTCGGTAAGGGAGAACTTTTGCCGGTAGTTGGCGGCAAGGTAGGCACACACCTGCTCAATGGTCTCGTTGCGGGGGCGCGCTGCGGCGCTGCTCTCGGCAAGGCACTCCTGCTCGACATAGTGCAGGATGAGCAGCAGGTACAGCCCGCCGGGGTAGTCCTGCTCCGGCATGGCAGCGCGCATCATCTCCAGCAGGGTGCGCAGGCGGCGAACCCACGGCACCGGGCCGTACAGCACCGTTACCTCGCCGGGCAAAAACAGCCGGGCAAAATCCCGCTGGGTGGCGCTGCGCAGCTCGTGCAGGGCGCTGAGCGGGAACCGACAGCCTACCAGTTCCGGTACGGCTGCACCGGCGGCAGAGAGCACTGCGTCCCCCGCGCCCAGCAGCAGCGCGCTGCCGGGGTTCAGCAGCAGGCTGTTTTCCCCCATTTGCAGGGTGCAGCTGCCCTCGCTTACCAGCAGAAAGGTGCACGTCTCCTCGTCTGCCGTCAGCTCCAGCTTGCTGCCGTTCAGCCGCACGGTGTCCGCTTTTACCTTTGCATGGATCTTTTCCCGTTCCGCTTTCATCTTGCGCATCCTTTCCGGAAACAGCCCTCCCGGTAGCCGGGAGAGCGCTTTTCCTCATGATACCACGTCTGCCCCGTGGGGGCAAGACAAACTCACAGGAGGTTATTTCGCATGAATCTGACCCTGATCCGTTCCATGACCCGCAGCGCCGTTTTCGAGCTGGAAAACGAGCTGTGCTACCGTCCGGCACACCCCTTTACCGTTGCCCTGAACGGCAAGACGGTGTACGAGGCCTGCAACACCAATGTATTTTCCCTGTTCTCCCTGCTGCCCGGCACCACCTATACGGTGGAGGTGCAGGCCGAGGGCGAGACCCTGAAGCTGGATTTCACCACCGAGGCCGAGACCTTCTTTGTGGATGCTGCCCGCTATGGTCTGGTGGCCGATGGCGAGACTGACAACACCGTGCGGCTGCAGGCAGCATTGTCCACCTGCCCCAAGGGCGGCACGGTGTATGTGCCCGCCGGCCGTTACCGCACCGCCAGCCTGTTCATGAAGAGCAACACCACCCTGTATCTGGAAAAGGGCGCTGTGCTGCTGGGCGACAACGACCGCACCCATTACCCCATCCTGCCCGGCGTGCTGCCCAGCGAGAACGAGGTGGACGAGTACTACCTGACCGGCTGGGAGGGCAACCCGCTGGACAGCTTTGCAGGCCTGTTGAACATCACGCAGGTGCATGACGTGGTGGTGACCGGCGAGGGCACGCTGGACTGCGATGCCCAGAACGGCGACTGGTGGGTGAACCCCAAGGTCAAGCGCATCGCATGGCGTCCCCGCGCCGTGGCTGCGGTGGACAGCGAGAACGTCTGCCTGCACGGCATCACGGTGCAGAACAGCTTCTCGTGGACCATCCACCCCATCTTTGTCAAGCATCTCGACCTGCTCAACTTCAACATCAACAACCCCTACAACGCCCCCAACACGGACGGCATCGACCCCGAGAGCTGCGAGTATATCCGCATCATCGGCATGAACATCCATGTGGGTGACGACTGCATCGCCATGAAGGCCAGCAAGGTCTTTTTGGGCATGAAGCTGAAGCGCAGCTGCGAGCATACCGTCATCCGCAACTGCCTGCTGGACAAGGGTCACGGCGGCATCGTCATCGGCAGCGAGATGAGCGGCGGCGTCAAGGATATGGTGGTGACCCAGTGCCTGATGGACCACACCGACCGCGGTCTGCGTGTCAAGACCCGCCGCGGCCGCGGCAACACCGCCGTCATCGACGGGCTGGTGTTCCGCAACGTGGAGATGCGGGGCGTCAAGGCACCCTTTGTCATCAATATGTTCTACTTCTGCGACCCGGACGGCCACGGCCCCTATGTGCAGTGCCGCGAGGCGATGCCGGTGGACGAGTACACCCCCAAGCTGGGCAGCCTGACCATGGAGAACATCGTGGCCACCGATGCCCAGTTCGCGGGCTGCTACTTCGACGGCCTGCCGGAGCAGCCCATCGAGCGGGTGACCATGCGGGACGTGAGCATCACCTTCGACCCCAACGCCAAGGAGGGACAGGCCGCCATGGCTGACAACCGCCCGCTGGTGAAAAAGCTGGCCATCTATGCCGAGAACGTCAAGGAGATCGACCTGCACAACGTGAAGATCGAAGGCTACGAGGGCGAGCGGCTGCACTTTGTCAACGTAGGACATTTTGAGGAGGACTGACCCATGACCCATGAAGAGATCCTGTCCATGCTGGGCGACTATGTGGACTACCTGATCGCCAATTCCAGCGCCGAGACACCGATGTGGAACATCGAAAAGGTGCGCAGCGGCAAGCCCAACAAGTGGAACTACATCGACGGCTGCATGA
>OHCL01000598.1_pt1 | contig 12140 bp, 9 predicted proteins | sample 1577591 | NCBI WGS metagenome assembly OHCL01 (sample SAMEA3879549, study PRJEB24766) | human gut metagenome | biome: human-associated habitat; feature: feces | place: USA | collected 1985/1987
CACACCTCTTAGCGTAGGTATCACCTTCTGTATCGTTCCGTCAGGATTGAAGTTCGCCGAAGCTCCTGTCGATAACGCCAGCATCAAGGCACACATCCATGTTTTCATACGTAAATTCCTTTAAAGAAGAAAAAAAGGGGGTGCTTCTTTTCAAAACACCCCCTAATTATCAAACTAACCTATAGTTCTTTTAACTTAAAACGTTTTATTTACAAAACAACTTCATGATTACCAACCAGGATTCTGCTTTAGGTTAGGATTCTTATCCAACACGGTCTGTGGATAAGGGAAGAACTCATGCTTGCCCTCCTTGAAACCTACCTTGAAATTAGTCTCAGGAGTGTTGGTCGTATAGAAACGGCTGTTTGCTTCTGATCCATGCTCCCAAGTTACATTCTGGTCGTCTGCTTTTGGAGTTCTGAAAACCTTATCAAACAAATGTGGCACGACTGTACCAGCCTTAGTCAAACGCTCAATGGCCTTTGTATCATTCCATCGCATGATATCGAACCAACGACAGCCTTCAAGCCAAAGTTCATATGACTTTTCTTTCTTCAACACATCCATATCAACAGTTTCACTGATTGTCTTGGAACCAGCACGTTTCTGAATCATGTTGATATATTTCTTAGCTTCAGCCTGATCGCCTGTCTGAAGACAAGCCTCTGCATAATTGAGCAAAACCTCAGCGTAACGCATGACAAGATAATTATTCAAGCGAATATTATCACCATATTTCTTGCCATCAGTATCAGAAGCTCTCATTATTTGCTTGAACGCCAACCAGGTAGAGTTGCCGTAGAGTCCCTGAACAGGGTCATTGATGCCAATCTTGTCACTGGTTTTCTTCTGCTCGTCAGTCATATTATCGATTTCATCCTTGCCGTAAGACATATGATAAACCGCATCATCAATATGCTTTAAAGTAGCCTTCAAGCGATAAGAGTGATCACCATCATTTTTATAGAACTCGTCACCAAACCACTGAGGCACGCCAAGGCCACCCCAGCCATCAACGCCGCCACAATAAACCTTGTTAGGAGAAACAACAAAGTGATCAGCACGCCAATCCCAATAGTTGGTCTCCATCCAGCTAGAACGCTGAATCATACCACCCCAATCGGTCTTACCTGAATTATACTCGAAGTTGACTTCAAATACCTTCTCCTCGTTGGCATCACCCTCGATATGGAAGTTGTCGGCATATTTCTCACCAGGAACAAGATCATACTTGTCCGAGTCTATAACCTTTTTAAGGGCAATTTTAGCCTTGTCATACTGACCGGCGAAAAGGTAAGCCTTTCCGGCAAGAGCATATGCAAAGCCCTTGGTTACCTTCACTGCTCCATCCTTGTCATCCTTACTTTTACGCTCATCCAAATCGTTGGCAGCATTCTCACATTCCTGCGCAATCCACTCTATCAACTGTTTGTGATCCATAGGATGCTCAGGATCCTTATCACAATTAAAAGGCTGTGCAGAAGCATCCAGAACATGAGTTACCAATGGTGGAGTACCCCAGAGATTAGCCAACAGGAAATAATCATAAGCACGAAGCACACGAGCCTCTGCGGCACAACGTTTCTGCACAGCGGTAGTAGCATCGGCAAAGTGATCGAGTACAAGGTTACAGGCATATACAGAGTGATAGAGGCCTGTGTACATAAACTTTGGCACCTCAGCCTCAGCATCATAATAGAACTGATTGAGCATGATACCAAACGTATTATCACCAGAGTTGGCACCTGCTGCCAACACATCGTCTCCACACTCATTGACTATCAGTTTCAATGGAGTATAAATACCTGGGCCACCACCATCGTGGTTACGTCCCATCACATTACACATAAAGCTTTCGTATGCAGCAACGAGGGCCGCCTCTGCATCAGCATCGGTCTTATAGAAGTTCTCGGTATATATTACACCCTTCTGCTCAATGTCAAGCTGATCCTCACAAGATGTCGTGAGCGTCATTGTTCCTGTGGCAGCAAGAGCCAATATTGTTGAAAATAATATTTTCTTCATTGTTTTTGAATATTAAAGGTTAGAATGTTACATTGATACCAAATACCACCTTCTTGGAAGTTGGATAAGTACCATTATCAAAACCACGAGATGCGCCACTATTCATAGAAGCGGTCTCCGGATCAGCACCAGGATACTTGGTGATGGTGAAGAAATCATCCAGTGAGCAATATACACGAAGATTGCTGATACCTGCCACGCTAGAGATAGCCTTTGGCAATGTATAGCCCAACTGAATCTGCTTGATCTTGAAATATGAGCCACTGAACACAGCTGCATCAGAACTGAAGAACTTCCAGTCTGTAGCAACCTTTTTCATATCAGGATATTTAGCATTGGTGCGGTCTGCTCTCCAAGAATCCTTCCAGTAGGTATCAATTCCATTGATCAACGGACGGTCTGCAGAAACCATCAAGTTGTAAATCTTGTTGCCAGCAGAGCCTGTTCCAAATACGGTGAGGTCAAAGCCCTTATATTCTGCATTAAGAGTAATACCATAAGTAAACTTAGGAATACCTGAGCCCAAATCCTGCTTATCTTCATCGGTTGGAGCTGAAGTTGTTTCGCCATTCTTATTATAATAGAGAGCGCTACCATCTTCGGCTACACCTGCATACTTGTAACCACGGAAATACCATACCTGATGGCCAGCCTCGAATGTAGGCTTAAGCTGGTTATTGAATCCATCAATACCTATTTCGGTCAAACGGCTTACAAGGTTTGAAACCTCCTTCACCTCATTTTTCAGAGTTGAACCATTTACGGTCACACTATACTTAAAGTCCTTGATGTGATCTCTCCAACCCAACTCGAAATCAAGACCAGAGTTAAGTACCTTACCTGTATTAACAACTCTCTTGTTTACACCAATCTCTGGAATAGGAGCGATTTCAATCAAGAGGTCCTTGGTTGTCTTACGATACCAGTCTAAGCCCAAAGTCAAGCGGTCGTTAAGGAATCGCGCATCAAGTCCAAGGTCAACCTGCTCTGAAGTTTCCCACTTCAAGTCTGGGTTAGCAAGTCCAGAAGGCTTAGAACCTAAAGTCAGCTTACCATCTCCGATAGAAGGATTATACTGATAGAAACTCTGATTAAGAGCTATGGTAGAAGCATAACGATAATCGCTCAAGATATTGACGTTACCATTCTGACCCCAAGAACCACGAAGTTTCAAGAAAGAAATGGCATCACGGCTTATATTGTCCTTGAAGAACTTCTCATTGCTGATAGCCCATCCTGCTGAAACTGATGGGAAGTTACCCCAACGTGCCTTCTTTGAAAGTTTTGATGTATCGAAAGCATCACGACGGAAGTTAACCTGCATGAAGTAACGGTTGTCATAGCTGTAAGATACACGACCAAAGTAAGATAACTCTGTTGCATCTGAAGGAGCGTTACCTACATTCTTGGTTGCATTAGCCAACAAGTAGTCGATGTAACGGAAGTTTGGCTCATAAGATGAGAGTATGTTACCTCCTGTAGAACTGATGGAACTATTATCCCAATGATTCTTGGTAAACGACATACCTGCCATGGCACCAATAGTGTGCTTGCCGATTGTTGTCAAATAGTTGGCAAAGTTCTCCCACTGATAGTACAAGCCATTATTGGTATTCGCTTCAATGGTATAGTTTTCACTATGTGCCATAGATGATAACCAATATGGAGTCTCGTAGTTATGATAGTTACTCTGAGTGATACGATAACCTAAGCGAGAAGTAAATGTAAAGCCCTTGAATGGCTTGATATTGGCAGCAACGGTACCACGTACATTGATACCAGAAGTCCATGTGTCATGACGGTCGCGCTGATAGAGAGGGTTACCAGTAGCATCATCTACATATTTAGAAGTACCATAGTAGTCATTGTTATGGCTTGGATCTCTTGGAACTGGGCCACCGGCTTCTACCTGTGCCTTCATGCCAGGAGCCAAATCCTCCACATTACTGATATAAGCTGGAGTCAAAGGATCGATAGAAACCACAGAGTTCAGCAATGAACCATAACCTTTAGTTACACCTTTGGTCTTGTACTTTTCAAAAGATGTATTAGTAGTCACGTTCAACCACTTATAGATATCATAGTCGGCATTGATCTGACCAGTGAAACGCTTATAAGTATCCTTGCTACCTTTAACGATACCATCATTGTTCAGGATATTCAAGCTGGCGAGGAAACGTCCCTTACCGTTACTTGCCTGCAAGGTGAGACTATGCTGGTGAGCCAGACTGTTCTCAAATACCTCGTCATACCAGTTGGTGTTCTGACCATTATAGTTGTTCTTCTTCAGAAGATCATCGTTCAAGTCGCCCAAATACTTGTGATACTCGATATACTCAGGAGCATCAAAGATATCAGCCTTCTTTCCCAACGACTGGATAGTGAACTTGCTGCTGTAAGAAATCTGAGCCTTACCGCCATTGGCAGCACCCGTCTTGGTAGTAATGATAACGACACCATTACCAGCCTGCGCACCATAGATGGCAGCAGAAGCGGCATCCTTCAATACCTCCATGCTCTCAATCATAGATGGATCCAGGTACTGGATGTTATCCACCTTCAGACCATCGACGATGAGCAACGGACCGATATTACCACTATTGGAAGAATAACCACGGATACGGATATCGGCAGCCTCACCCGGACCACCCGAGTTGATAATCTGCACACCGGCAGCCTTACCCTGGAGGGCAGCACCGGCATCGGTAGCTGACAAACCCTTGATGTCATCGCTCTTGATAGATGCAACTGCACCTGTCAAGTCGCTCTTCTTCTGAACGCCATAACCGATGACAACGACATCATTCAGAACTTTTGAATCATCCTTCAAGGTAATGGAAAGGGTTTTACCAGCCTCAGCTTTCACGGTCTTAGGCTCCATACCCACATAGGTAATTGTCAATGTTGCATCAGGTGCAGCATCAATGCTAAACTTACCATCCAAGTCGGTAACAACACCCAGCTTGCTACCATCTACTTTAACAGTAGCACCAATCACAGGTTCTCCACTTGGATCAGTCACTATACCTTTTACTATGCTCTGAGCCGAAACTCCCAAAGGAAGCAAACAGAGCAGGAATAGCAATACAAACGGCTTTTCAATCATTTTAAAATTCACCATCATAAAAATAGATTAATAGTTATACTTACTTGTCAGTTGCTAAATATTACATTATTATATTCTACATCCTAAATTCTCAAAAAAATCATTAAGAATGCTGAAACACGCCGCAAAAATAGATAAAAACATTAAAACGCATTTTACCTCAAGTAACAAATACTTTATCACAAATAACATCTACCCAAAAAGAGACAAAATGAAACATATTCTGAGACCTGAGAAAAAAGAATCACCTTATTATATAACAAAGGGAAAAGTTATTGATATATGAGACAAAGCACGTATGGAAATCTTTTCATAACTTTGCAAACAGAACAGAAGACGAAAATCAATCTAATAATTTAATTAAATATAAACTATGAAGAGATTATCAATCTTAGCATCGATGCTCGCGATGGCGTGCCTACCTATGATGGCACAGAAAACGGGCAGTAAGGTTCAGGAAAAGCCTGATCCAAATTTTCAGATTTATCTCTGCTTCGGACAGTCGAACATGGAAGGAAATGCGGCTATCGAAGACATCGACCGAACCGGCGTGAACCCGAGATTCCAGGCTATGTATGCCGTGGATGATAAAAAGGCGGGATGGAAGAAGGGACAATGGCACACCGCCGTGCCGCCACAGGCAAGACCCTCTACAGGACTGACTCCTGTTGACTATTTCGGAAGAAAGATGGTGGATAACCTGCCAGACAGCATCAAGGTGGGAACCATCACCGTGGCCGTGGGCGGAGCCAGCATCGACCTCTTCGATAAGCGTACCTATAAGGCTTATCTCAAGAAACAACCCGACTGGATGAAGAACTTTGCATCCCAGTACAACGGAAATCCATACGCCCGACTGATAGAACTGGCAAAAATAGCCAAGAAGCAGGGTGTTATCAAGGGCATCCTCCTGCATCAGGGCGAAACCAACAACGGCGATGCCAACTGGCCTAACCGTGTAAAGACTGTTTATAACGACATCTTGAAGGATTTGAATCTGAAGGCAGAAGACGTACCTCTGCTCGTAGGCGAAACCGTACAGAAGGATATGGGCGGAAAATGCTGGGCACATATCGCCATCGTTGATGATATTGCCAAGACCATTCCTACAGCCCACGTCATTTCTTCAAAGGGCTGTCCACAACGTGGCGATGGTCTACACTTCATCGCAGAAAGCTACCGCACCATGGGCAAGCGCTATGCAAACATGATGCTCGCCCTGCAGGGAATCATTCCAGACAGCAACTATCCGCGTGTAGATAAGGACCGCAGAGCTTATGTAAAGCTCCATGCTCCTGAGGCAAAGAAAGTAATCTTCGACATCTGCGGCAAGCAATATGAGATGAAAAAGGATTTGGATGGCGACTGGTACGGCGTGAGCGATCCGCTGGTAGTAGGATTCCACTACTATTTTCTGAATGTAGATGGCGTGCAGGTAGTTGACCCTGCCAGCGAAACCTACTTCGGCTGCTGCCGTGAAGCAGGCGGTCTGGAAGTTCCAGAAGGAGCAGAAGGCAACTACTACCGTCCTCAGCAGGGCGTAGCCCACGGTCAGGTTCGCTCAGTATCTTACTATGCAGCCTCTCAGAAACAGTTCCGCCGCGCCATGGTTTACACCCCTGCCGAATATGAAACCAACACCACCAAGCGCTATCCTGTGCTCTATCTGCAGCATGGCATGGGCGAAGACGAAACGGGCTGGAGCAAGCAGGGAATGATGCAGCACATCATGGACAACCTGATAGCAGAAGGCAAGGCTGAGCCTATGATTGTTGTCATGGAGAGTGGCGATGTAAAGAAGCCTTTCGTTGCCCGTCCAGGCAAGAATGTAGATGAAGAGCGCAGCCACTATGGAGCTTCTTTCTATGATGTGATTATCAAGGATCTGATTCCGATGGTTGACAAGACATTCCGCACTTATACCGACCGCGAGCATCGTGCGATGGCAGGATTGTCATGGGGCGGATACCAGACATTCAACACCGTATTGCCTCACATGGACAAGTTTTCTGCCCTTGGAACCTTTAGCGGTGCACTCTTTGGCGTGGATGTAAAGACCTGTTTCAATGGAGTTTTTGCCGATGCAGAGAAATACAACAAGAACATTCATTATATGTTTATGGGCTGCGGTTCGGAAGAGAACTTCGGTACCGAGAAGATGGCACAGCAGTTGAAGGAACTGGGCATCAAGCTCGATGTTTATGTATCACCAGGCACTCATCATGAGTGGCTCACCTGGCGCCGTTGCTTCAAGGAATTTGTTCCTCACCTCTTTAAATGGTAAACAAACTATCAGACACAATAAATCCCAGAACTGCTTGGAAGAGCGATTCTGGGATTTATTTATATACTTCTTACCATTGAATTCCCGCACAGAAATTACGTCACGACGTATCTTTTACTACGTCCGGACGTAACTTTTGCTGCATCGGGACGTAGCAAATCCCTCAAAAACACCGTTATTTTGCAGATTTTATGCCAAAAGTGGTAATAGGTGGCAATAAGGTGACAATAAAAACACCCCTTATTGCCACACATTATCCTCTAATAATCAAAGAGTTAAGTATAAATGTGGCAAATGTGGCATTAAATTAGAAAAAAAATACACAAGTAATACTACAGGATACTGATATAGCTCAGTCAGCTAACTCAAGTAGTTCAATCAGCTAACCCAAGTAGTTCAGTAAGCTAACTCAAGTGACTCAATCAGCTGACGCAGATATCTCGACAAGCCGAAGGATACGTCTCCGTTAGCCTACGGAGTCGTATCCGTAACCCAACGGAGTCATATTCTTAACCCAATGCAGTCATATTCTTAACCCCACGCAGCCATATCTGTAGGCAAACGGAAGCACATCATGGCAAACTATCAGACATCATAAATCCCAGAACTGCTTGGAAGAGCGATTCTGGGATTTTTTATACCATTTGTTTAATATTTATATTATATAGATTAATTCGTTACTGAAGTTTCGCATGTAAGCCCCATACGCCCTGAACCAACGGTCACCGGCCGAAGGGAATTGAAAATCGCAGGCCGAAGGGTAAAGCAAAGGTAAAGGGCAGAAGCTATCATGTAAGCCCCATACGCCCTGAAAGGGCAGAAGCCCCTAGCCCAGGGCATCGCCCTGGGTATAATGGCAATCAGCAAGGCGCCCTGTAAGCACCCTCAGCCATGCATAGAGTATGTGGTGGTACATGAACTGGCTCATATTGTGTCGAAAAATCATGATACCCAGTTCAAGGCAGTGTTGGATAAGCATTTGCCATTATGGGAGAAGTATAAGAATGAGTTGAATGAGTTTATCATATAAATGTATAATGCTACAGAGGTTGTATAAAAGACGATTAGGGGAATGGGGAGAGGTTATCCTCTTGATTTCCATCGGCGGAGTTATCTATTTGTTGTTTCGCCCCAAATGTCTTTTGATGTTTTCGATAATTGAAGAAATGGGTGGTATGCCCTATCTCGATGGAATTAGAGAAAAGGCTCAGTTGTATACTTTGCCAAGCTTTGTAATAAATTGCTTGCCTGCAGGGTTATGGACTGCGTCATATTTGCTTGGAATGTATATAACAACTAAGTATCAAAGTCGCAAGATTCGATTAATGCTAGCTCTACCTTTGCCTCTATCTGCAATTGCATTGGAACTTATGCAACTGATAGGGTGGTGTCCTGGTACATTTGATGTATATGACTTGATATGTTATATAGTTCCATTAGTAGTTTTTATGAAATCGGTTTAAACATAAAACAGTATGAAAAAGAAAGAAGAATTAAGTTTAGGCGGGTCTGTTGTTGTGACCATCATTTTTGCTGTATTGGCTCTGTTATCCTATAACAGTGATGCTGGTACTTTAACAGTCATTCCTATTGCTGGAATTGTGATTGGTGTGGTAATGTGTATTATGGCTGCTATAGAACAGTCAAAGAAGAGCGCACGAGAGGAGGAACAAAACAACTTTAGTGACAAACTGGTATATGATAGCAAGCATGGAGATGAAGATCTTATGCTCTATTTCAATAATCAGCAGAAGACAATAACTATAGGCTCTTCTACAACTAGTAATGTAACACAAGAAGTGGTGAATGATTTCGTTAAAACAGAAGTGGTTGATGCAGATTCATTTATTGCAGTTTTGGATGCCAATCAAAGAAAAGTGCTGAGAGTGAGCGGAAATGCTGGAAAAATAAATCGAAAGACATTTAGTATCGCTGGTGATTATGAAGAAAAATGTGGCAAACGATTGTTATCAAGTAACCCTACATTGCGTGCATACAACGACTATGCTTTCATTACCGATGATGTAAATCAGTATGTTTTCATTTTAACACCAAACAAAAGTTACTTCTTGTTGTATTCAGATTTGGTAAGCGTTAGTTATGAGGAGAATGGTAATGATGTTTACAACAAATCTTTGGGTGGTGCTGTTGTTGGTGGTCTTTTGTTTGGTGGAGTTGGTGCCATTGTAGGTGGCTCAACAGCTAAAGCTAAGCAGAATAAGGAAGTTAGTAAAATGGTAATTAAAATCTTGAAGAAAGATACTGCTAATCCTAATATCAGATTGGTTATATATTCTGGTGTAATCCTTAAGACAAAGAATACAGCTGACAATATGCGTTATGAAGAGTTGATGAAGGAGGTTACTGGCATCAAAGATATATTCTCTGTCATTCTTGATATTGCAGATAATCAGAAGAAGTTTAGTAAGGATGAAGAATCGGTTCCTTCTCCTGTCAGTGTAGCTGATGAACTTACCAAGTTGGCAAATTTAAAAGCTCAAGGTATATTGTCAGAGGAGGAATTTGAAAAACAAAAAGCTAAATTGCTGGGGTAATGACATACAACCATGTGCTGTGCACATCTACCGTATTTTTTTTCAAAAAGTAGGTGGAGCTGGTGGCTGATGAGCTGCCAGCTCCTTTACTATGAAAATGCACACTTTTGCTAGAAGTCCTTTCCCCAACGATAGGTAAACGTGACTTGCTCTTATCATTAACATTCTAACAAGAAAAGGAATTACCGTAATACAAATAATCTTCAAAAATCCTTGGTTGTTTCAAAAACATTTCGTACCTTTGTGGGCAGCATTGCTATTGATGCTAACTTTAAATGATAAATTATGAATAAATTAGTTTTAACATTTTTGCTGGTGTTGTCTTCACTAAGTGGTTTTTCACAGAATAAGATTGGGGACAAACATGTAGTGTATATCGAGTTGCTTGGTAAAACAAGTATGTTTAGTACAAAAGTCAAAGTTTCTGTTGATCTAGGACAGCCACTATCTGAAACATATAAACTTAGAGACGAAGATGGTAAGCCTCTAAAGTTTAATACTATGGTAGGTGTGCTTAACTACATGACTTCCAAAGGATGGGAGTTTGTAAACGCTTATCCTATCACTATTGGAAACCAAAATGTATATCATTTTATCTTGAAGAAATATGTTGCAAATGATGAAGAGATTAAAGAAGGATTAAAATTAGAGAAAGACGATTGATTTATAGTAAAGAAAACCTTATTGACTTGAAAATGTAAGAAACCAAGAAAAATAAGGGCAAAATGAAAAATATTTAGTGATAAATGTTGCTATATGAGAAACTAATCTTATATTGATGCAGCAACAAAGATTAATCCCGCCTCGACGTATTTAAAACTTAGTCGATGTGCGGGATTTTTTTTGCTTTATAGAAAGACAGGTCAAGGACTTGTCGGAGTATGCAAAATATAAGGAGAACTGGTCGCAAATTGCGACCAGTTACAAAATGATGAAGTCGTAGTTACCACTCCTGTAGAAAGTCGAATAATGTCTATTCGTGGAAAGCAGATTATGATAGACAGAGACTTGGCTGAACTTTATGGAGTGGAAACCAGGGTGTTAAATCAAGCTGTAAAACGTAATATGGAGAGATTTCCTGAACGTTTTCGTTTTCAACTGACTAAGGAAGAAATGAATGAACTGGTCACAAATTGTGATCGGTTCAATAGTTTGAAGCACTCAACAGTTCGCTCATATGCTTTTACAGAACAGGGAGTAGCAATGCTCTCCACTGTTCTTAGAAGTGAAACCGCAATTCGTGTAAGCATACGAATTATGGATGCATTTGTTGCAATGAGACGTTTCATGGTAACCAATGCAGAAGTTTTCCAACGTCTTTCAACAATGGAGTACCATCAACTGGAAATGCAACAACATCAGCAAGAAACAGACAAGCGCATAGACGAGGTGTTTCGCAGATTGGACGAGGGTAATGCAAAGCCGAAGCAGGGTGTGTTCTACAATGGTCAAATTTATGATGCCTATACTTTCGTGTCCGACTTGATTAAGAGTGCAAAGAAACGTATTGTCCTTATTGACAACTATGTTGACGAGACAGTACTGACATTGCTCGATAAAAGAGATAATAACGTGTCTGCAATCATCTACACTCAGCAGATAAGCCGTCAGTTCCAACTCGACATAGACCGTCATAATGCTCAATATGCACCGATTGATGTTGAAACATTCCGTTTATCACATGACCGCTTCCTTTGTATAGACGATGATGTGTATCATATAGGAGCATCCATAAAGGACTTGGGCAAAAAGTGGTTTGGTTTCTCCAAGATGGAGATACTTACACCAGACGAATTGGTGGAACGAATCAATAGAGAATAAATACACCTTACTATATATTTATGGTTTTAATTAGTTCGCCTTGGCGAACTAATTGCCATAACATGGAGCACATTGAAAATCTTTATATCCTTAAATTAGCAGACTTATTGGCATAACCATCCAAAACACTACAGAATATTTCAAGAGAACCATACAAGCCTATTTGGAGGAGCGTGCAATGGAGGACGAACTCTTTGCAGCCAAGTATGACAACCACGACAAGAACATAGACGATTGCGTCACCTATATCCTTAATTGGGTACAGAAGAGCGGTTGCAACGGCTTTTGCGATGACGAGATATATGGGCAAGCCATCCACTACTACGAGGAGAAGAACATCGAGGTAGGA
>OHCL01000601.1_pt1 | contig 12117 bp, 7 predicted proteins | sample 1577591 | NCBI WGS metagenome assembly OHCL01 (sample SAMEA3879549, study PRJEB24766) | human gut metagenome | biome: human-associated habitat; feature: feces | place: USA | collected 1985/1987
TCGGAGCCAAAATATATCCGAAAATAGAATTTACATTAACTTCTGTTGCATTGCCAAAGTTCCAAATAATTCTGTCTGCCCACAGCTGATGTTCCAATGCTTGCTTTTTTGCACCATGCGCATTCATCCAGCCGGTAATATTCACTGTACCGGAATCACTTACATTTACCACAACTGTTTTTCCATAAAAAGCTGCGCCGGTGATCTCTTTGTCATAGTCTTCCATCCTGGTATTTAACTCAGCACTTGTTACATTCAATACCAGTTGTGTATCGCTGTCTTCATTCGCCATAGCATATAAATCTTTGCTTTTCTGTACCATATTACCTGCCAGGACATTGCTGATCTCAGATGCAATATCTGTATCCCATACCTCACAGTTCTTCAGAAGATTTCCAGTATATAATTTATTTTCACCAGCTATAATATTATAACCCTGTCCAGTCACTTCCCGCTCAACAGAGTTCTGGGTTCCGTCAGAATTAGTAAGGGGAATTATCAGTTCCTTTTCGTCTGTTCTGCCTGACGCTGTATATTTAAGAATCTGATTCGGAGCAGAAAGATCTCCCAGATAAGATTTTCCCCCATAGCTTACCATGGAAACCTTTAATTCTTTAATTGCGGCATTTCCCTCAATATGGTCCAGATTTGAGGATACAAATTCATTTGTATATAATACAAATGAAAATGGATCATTTAAATCCGTACCTGCTGCCTGCACAGCAATCCCTTCGTTCCCTGCAACAGAACCTACAACCAGTGCTGTCACCAGAACCTTTACCACTTTTTCCCTTACATACCTACCAAATCTGCTCATCTGATTTCTCCCTCAATGAAACTGCGTGTTTCAACGTCTTTAAACGTTTTCGTTCCTCTTTACAATTATTAAGACTGACGCCATTTCAAAAAAGGTTCAGATTTTCAGTATCATTTTTTATTTTTGTAACACAAGCCTTAGTATGCAGCCGTTTCTGTCAGGACTCCATGGATCAGAGCCCGCCTTTTTGTACCGGATGAGCCGTAGCAGGTAGATAGGGATACGATATTTCCCCTGTCACTTAAGTCTGCATCTGAAGCATACAGGGAATGTTCCGTGGCCCACTGCACATAATCATCATAGGAGGCATCTGAGGTAAACGTGGCAAAACGGTCACTGGTACTCTTTGTTTCATAATAGGAAAAAATCTCATAAATGTAGACTTTATCTTCCGTGTATATATAGAAGTAAGGATTCTCCTCGCAGCTTGCCGTCCCCTTCAGCAAATTTTTAAAAGCCCCAAACATGCTCTCATCCCGCATATTATGTCCGAATACAAAGGTATTCCTGTCTGACCAGTCTGCTAAAGCCCCACAGTCCATGAAAATGCATCCGGCATTCACACTCTCCCCCTCGAAGGAATGCTTCAGATAATAGTCATTGTCCTCCCCCTGTACCACCGGATAACTGATGTCCAATGCCGGGAAATAGAGCCATCCACGAAAATCCGGGTTGGTCCTGATAAGTTCGGCAAAGTCGATCTGCAGCTCCGGATAATTTTTCTCCGCAATCTCTTCCTGTGTTTCCCCCGCCGCAGGCTCTGCCACCACCTCCTGGCGGATGGCATCGTATTCATTTTTTGCTCTCTGCTCTGACAGATAAGAATGCAGACTCATTCCTCCGGTCACCAGTACCGCTGCCGCCAGCACTGCTGTGATCGCATTTTCCGCTTTTTTATTTTTCATGCCAGTTTCCCCTTCCTGCAAGAATCGTTATAATTTGTTAATGATTATACCTTATTTTTCCGCATTCGTCTTTACGAAAGAGTTATTTTTTGATATTTTTAAGGTATGACTTTAAATTAAGAAACTATTGGGGGAATAAAATCTTATGATACATCTTTTTGCACTGCTTTCACTGCTTTTGTGCGGTGTCTGCTATACAGGCTTTCAGAACAGTTCTCATTTCCACAATACAAGCAACCGGCGTTCTCTTCTGTTGCTTGTATTTGGAGGTGCCCTGCTTCTGCGCCTGCTCCTTGCATACACCACCCACGGCTTCAGTAATGATATCGCCTGTTTTGCAGCCTGGGCTGACCGGATTTTCACTTTAGGGCCAGGGCAGTTCTATTCTGCCGAGATGTTTACGGACTATCCGCCCGGTTTCATGTATGTATTGTATCTGATCGGAGCGTTACGATCTCTGCTGCAGATTCCTTATTATTCCGATCTGCATATTTTACTGTTAAAATCACCCGCAATTCTCTGTGATATTGCCTGTGGGTTTCTACTCTACAGAGAGGCGGTAAAGCGACTGCATTTTTCCGATCTGCAGGGAATCTTTGCTGCCTCTGCGTATCTGTTCCAACCGGCGGTCATTCTGAATTCTTCCTGCTGGGGACAGGTGGATTCCGTATACACGCTGATGATCATCCTTATGTGCCTGTTCCTCATGAAGGGAAACCTGCTTCCTGCCTATGCTGTCTACGGACTGGGTGTCCTGTTAAAGCCACAGATGCTGATCTTCACGCCGGTACTGCTGGCAGGGATCTGGGACCATGTGTTCTTACAGGATTTTTCCTGGCGGAAATTCTTCTATAATTTGTGCGGTGGTCTGGTTGTCATCTGCGGGATGCTCCTTCTGTGCGCTCCTTTCGGATTAACCGCTGCAATCTCACAATATACTTCAACGTTGGGATCCTATGAATATGCAGCCATCAATGCCTACAATTTCTGGGGACTATTAGGAATGAACTGGGTCGACCAGAACACGATTTTCCTCTTCCTGCCCTGTAAGACCTGGGGCACTATCGTGATCCTGCTGATCGTACTCTTTACCTTCCTTATTGCAGCCCGCTGCCGGAAAGAGCCTTCAAGATATTTCTGTCTCGGTGCCTTTATCATCCTGACGATGTTCCTGTTCTCCGTCCGTATGCATGAGCGTTATATGTATCCCGCTCTGGCCCTGTTGCTTTTCTGCTGCCTGTACCGGCCCTCTACACCTCTCTGGAAATGCTTCAGTGGATTTGCAGTGCTGCATTTTTACAACACCGCCAATGTGCTGTACCATTACGATCCGCAGAATTATGACCGCAAGGCTCCCATCATTCTGCTGGTATCTGCCGGAATGTTGTGCTGCCTGTATTATTTCTATAAGATCATCTGGAAATATTATGTTCACGGTGAAGCAGGAGCTGCCACCGATGCAAAGCCGCAGACCGCAACAGGCCGCAGAGCTTCCGGGCATACTGCTTCCACAAGATCTGCCGCAGGACTCGGACAAAGACTTCGAGAATATTTTCTCTCTCCCCTGGAGCCCATTCCTTCCGAAGAGAGAATCCGTTTCACGAAACTGGATCTGTGCCTGTTGCTGGCAATCGGTATTCTGTACAGTTGCTTTGCCCTCTATGATCTGGGAGACCGCAAAGCTCCGACAACAACTTACGATATGTCGGGAGAATTACAGGCCATCGAGCTGGAATTCCCCGAAGATGCGCTGCCTGTGACTATGGCCAGTTATCTGGCTCCCTGGCACCAGCGACATTTTGGGATGGATGTCAAAAGTAATGCCGAAGACTCCTGGACTTATCTCGGTGAGATCATTTTAAACAATGTCTTCACCTGGCAGGATGTCTCCCTGCAGGATCTGCTGACACAGGCCACAGAAAACAGTACTTCTGATATGTCTGCCACAACCAGATATCTGCGTCTGTCATTGACGGATAATGATGCCTCTCTGATTGAACTGGTCTTCCTGGACGCGAATGGCAACATCACACGCCCGTTGAACGCAGATGCCTACCCTACACTGTTTGACGAAAGCGATCTGTACCCGGAACGCTATTCCTTCCGCAACAGCATGTATTTCGATGAAATCTATCACGCACGCACGGCTTACGAGTTCCTTCACGGCCTGCCGACCTACGAAAATACCCACCCGCCTCTGGGCAAGATCTTCATCGCCCTGGGTGTTGCCATCTTTGGAATGAATCCTTTCGGCTGGCGTATCATGGGTACTCTGTTCGGCATTGCCATGCTGCCGTTTATCTACCTGCTGGGGAAAAAAATGACAAGGAATACTCCTGCGGCAGCTCTGGCCTGCTTCCTGTTTGCCTTTGATTTTATGCATTTTACGCAGACAAGGATTGCCACCATCGATGTTTATATCACATTCTTTGTGATTGCAATGTACTATTTTATGTACTACTATTGTTCTATGAGTTTTTACGATACACCGTTGTATAAGACCTTTGTGCCTCTGGGCTTATGCGGCATCTGCATGGGACTGGGAATTGCCAGCAAATGGACCGGTATCTATGCGGGCTGTGGACTGGCACTGCTGTTTTTTGCGCATCTGCTGCGACGCTACCGGGAATACCTCTATGCCAAAGCCCATCCCGGAAAAAGCACCAACGGCATGGAGCATCAGCAGATTGTAAAGAAATTCCCGGATTATACGGTAAAGACGATCGACTTCTGCCTGACCTTTTTCGTGCTGGTTCCGGCAGTGATCTATCTGTTGTCCTACCTGCCATTTGTAGACAATTCCCATCCGGGGCTTTTTGACCGTATGCTGACCAACCAGACTTCCATGTTCAACTATCACAGCGGCCTGGAGGCAACGCATCCTTATTCCTCTTCCTGGTATCAGTGGCCCACTATGGTCCGCCCGATCTGGTACTATTCCGGATATCTGACCGATGCAGTCAAAGAGGGAATCAGTGCTTTCGGCAATCCTGTTGTATGGTGGATCGGTATTCTGGCATTTATTTACATCCTGTACCTGTTAATTCGCAACAATGCGTTTCTCTGTTCTCTGACAGGACACACACAAACAGAGTGCTCCACAGATACTGCGACCACCCTGTCCCACAGAGAATATGCAGCAGCTGCTTTCCTCGCAGTCGGCTACCTGGCGCAGTACCTGCCCTGGTTCTTCGTCACCAGAATTACCTTCATCTACCACTATTTCCCCAGTGTTCCTTTTGTAGTGCTGATGATCGTGTACAGCCTGATGCAGTGGAAGAAGCATATGTCTGACCGCACCTTCATCATCGTCTGCTGCGCTTATGCTGCGGTGGCGTTTGCCCTGTTCCTGCTGTTCTATCCGGTATTGTCCGGACAGCCGGTGGATGTGGATTTTGTAATAAAATACTTGCGTTGGCGGGATACCTGGGTATTGATCTCAGGTTAAGTCCTCTTTATAAAATACTTCATATAAAAAACAGTGCCAATCCAGGCACTGTTTTTTGGTATAGCATATCTATTCACTTACCCCTCAGCGATCGCATTACCGGTATACAACTGATAATATCTGCCCTTCTGGGCGATGAGTTCATCGTGGTTGCCGCGCTCGATGATGCGGCCCTGTTCCAGAACCATGATGCAGTCACTGTTCTTGACAGTAGAAAGTCTGTGGGCGATGACGAAAGTGGTTCTTCCTTTCATCAACTTATCCATGCCGTCCTGTACAATTTTCTCGGTACGGGTATCGATAGAGCTGGTAGCCTCATCCAGGATCAGTACCGGAGGATCCGCTACTGCGGCTCTGGCGATGGACAGAAGCTGTCTCTGTCCCTGGCTTAAGTTCGCACCGTCACCGGTGAGGACTGTGTTGTAGCCATCCGGAAGCTGACGGATAAAGGTATCCGCATTTGCTAACTTCGCTGCGGCAATGACTTCGTCATCCGTAGCATCCAGCTTACCAAAACGGATATTTTCCATAACGGTAGCGGTGAACAGATGGGTATCCTGCAGTACGATACCTAAGGATTTTCTCAGATCCGCTTTCTTGATCTTGTTAATATTGATGCCGTCGTAACGGATCTTACCATCCTGAATATCATAAAAACGGTTGATCAGGTTCGTGATCGTGGTCTTACCGGCGCCGGTGGAGCCTACGAATGCGATCTTCTGACCGGGCTTTGCATACATCTCGATGTTATGCAGCACGATCTTGTCATCATTGTAACCGAAGTCCACATCGTCGAATACCACTTCACCCTGTAATTCAATATAATCTACAGATCCATCCGCCTGATGTACATGCTTCCATGCCCACATACCGGTTCTCTCGGTACACTCCACGATCTTGCCGTTTACCTTCTTGGCACGGACGATGGTCACATATCCCTCGTCGGTCTCTACCGGCTCATCCAGCAGATCGAAGACTCTCTTGGCACCAGCCTGTGCCATAACGATACTGTTCAGCTGCTGGCTGACCTGGCTGATAGGCATGTTGAAGCTCTTGTTAAAAGTTAAGAAGCTGGCAAGCTTACCCAGCGTCAGTCCTGCGAAACCACCCAGCGCCATGGCACCACCGACGATGGCACATACCACATAGCTTAAGTTACCCAGCTGGGCATTGATGGGTCCCATCAGGTTTGCGAACTTATTCGCATTGTATGCGCTGTCGCACAGTTCATCATTCAGAGCCTTGAACTCCTCCAGACTCTTATCTTCATGGCAGAATACCTTGACTACCTTCTGGCCTTCCACCATTTCCTCAATGTAACCGTTGACTTTACCGATATTCTTCTGCTGCTTTACGAAATATTTTCCGCTTAAGCCCGCTACCTTACCAGTGACGAACATCATCAGTGCCACCATGATCAGACTGACTGCTGTCAGAGGCACACTTAATACCAGCATACTTCCCAGGGTACCGACTACGGTGATGAAGCTGGAAAATACCTGCGGGATACTCTGGCTGATCATCTGACGTAAAGTATCAATATCATTGGTGTAAATGGACATGATATCGCCGTGGGAATGGGTATCAAAATACTTGATCGGCAGCTTTTCCATGTGTTCGAACAGATCATCACGGAGATTCTTCAGTGTTCCCTGAGTTATGGTTACCATGATACGGTTGTAAGCATAAGTGGCCGCCACACCGACCAGATAAAAACCAGCCACACGGACAATTTCCCGGAACAGATTGCCAAAGTCCGGAGTCTCCTGTCCGATCATGGGCATGATATAGTCGTCGATCAGTCTCTGCATGAACAGAGTACCCTGAATGCTTGCCACAACGCTCAGTACAATACAGACCAACACAAAGATAAAGTGAATGCCGTAATTTTTAAAGATATACGCCATCAGTCGTTTAAATACTTTTCCCGGATTCTCAATACGTTTACCACCCTGCATTCTTCTGCCGGGTCCACGCATTCCGCCGCCCATAGGTCCTGGCATTATGACTCACCTCCATTCTCATCAAAGTCGCCGCCACCCGTCTGGGTCTGGGCTTCATATACTTCCTTATAGATCTCATTAGTACGAAGCAGTTCTTCGTGAGGTGCAAATGCATCGATCTTACCGTTATCCATAACGATGATACGATCTGCATCCTGAATACTGGAGATACGCTGTGCAATGATGATTTTCGTCGTACCGGGGATCTCCGTAGCAAATGCCTTACGGATCTTCGCATCGGTAGCGGTATCCACGGCACTGGTAGAGTCATCCAGAATCAGTACCTTCGGCTTTTTCAGCAGTGCTCTGGCAATACACAGTCTCTGCTTCTGTCCGCCGGATACGTTACTTCCGCCCTGTTCAATATAGGTATTGTATTTCTCTGGCATCTTCTCAATGAATTCATCGGCGCAGGCCAGACGACAGGCACGGATGCATTCCTCTTCAGTAGCATTCTCGTCGCCCCAACGGAGATTCTCTAAGATGGTACCGGAGAACAGCACGTTCTTCTGTAATACTACGGATACTTCGTTACGCAGAGTCTCCAGATCATAGCTTCTGACATCCTTACCGCCGACATAGACCGTACCCTCATTTACATCATACAGACGGCTGATGAGGTTCACCAGACTGGTCTTGGAACTACCGGTACCACCCAGAATACCGATGGTCTCTCCGGCTTTGATCTCAAAGTTCAAATCATCCAGTACCGGCTTCTCACTCTGTTTGTTATAGCGGAAGGTCACATGATCAAAACGGATACTACCGTCTGTCACATCGTAGTCAGGTTGTTCGGGGTTGGTGATGTCCGCCTTTTCATTTAATACTTCCGCGATACGCTTTCCGCTGGCAGCGCTCATGGTCATCATAACGAAGATCATGGCTAACATCATCAGGTTCATCAGAATCGTCATACAATAGGTCAGCAGGCTCATCAGTTCACCGGTAGTCAACTGGCTGGCAACGATCATGTGAGCGCCAAGCCAGCTGATTCCAAGGATACAGCCGTATACGGTAAACTGCATTACCGGCCATACATAAGTCATGGTACATTCTGCTTTTTTGAACATCTTGTAGATGTTGTAGCTGGCCTTATGGAACTTGTCGATCTCATAGTCCTCACGCACATAAGCCTTTACCACACGCTGTGCGGCTACGTTCTCCTGTACGCTGGCATTTAAATCATCGTATTTCTTGAATACTTCACTGAAATACTTGGACACTGCTCTCATAATAAAAATGATAACGATTCCAAGGAACACTACCGCCACCAGATAAATACTTGCCACTCTTGCATTAATCAGGAACGCCATCAGCATAGCACAGATCAGGCTGACCGGTGCGCGGAAGCACATACGTAAGAGCATCTGGTAAGCGTTCTGGATATTGGTAACATCCGTGGTCATACGGGTGACCAGTCCTGCCGTGGAGAACTTATCAATGTTGGAGAAAGAGAAGGTCTGAATGTTCTCATACATGGCCTCTCTTAAATTTCTGGCAAAACCGGTGGATGCTTTCGCACCGTATTTACCACCCATGACACCGGCGAACAATCCGACAATAGCTGCCAGGATCATGTAACAACCGATGGCAAAAATATGTTTCATATCTCCCGCCTGCACACCGTCATCAATGATGGATGCCATCAGGAGCGGAATCACCATTTCCATGGCTACTTCCAGGATCATGAAAATAGGAGTTACAAGAGATGCACTCTTATATTCCTTGATCTGTTTTGCTAATGTTTTGATCATAGCTGGTTTCCTTTCTTGTATTTTTCTATCCTATAATAAATGTTTTGTAACCTCTCTGTTATGCATGACTGCCAGCATCACTCGTTCCGGCATGGCCCGTTACAACGTCCGGTCCGCCTGCTGTCCTGCCCCAGATTCTGCATCATCTTATCTAAAATAGTTAAGAATGTCTGCTTCTCTTCTTCGGTAATACCGTTCTCCAGCTCTCGATTGAAATCCCGGATCTGCTCTTCGATCAGATTGTGATGCTCGATCGCTTTCTCCGTCAACAGGATCCTTTTCAGTCGGGCATCCTCCGTCGAAGCCACCCGGACGATATAGCCCTTCTGTTCCAGACTTTGGAGCATTACCGTTGCCGTGGATCTGCGGATCCGGAATTCCCTCTCCACATCCTTCTGATATACATCGCCGTTCCGGCTCTTGTGATACAGATATCCCAACAGCGGCCCCTGCATTCCGTTGATTTCATTTCCTTCCATCTGAGCAAAGATCGCATCGATCTTCCGGCGGATCATGTTGTTGGCGGCCTTGAGCTCGAATCCAAGTTGGCGGTTCGTCAATACATCTTCCTCGTTCATTCTGCCTCCTTATCTTCTATATGCTTCAAACCATAAACTGCTGAAATCAGCTTCTGCATTTTAGCATAGCATGAAAAGACGTACACTCAATGTTATTTTGCAAAAATGTTAGATAACTAACTTTTTTGTTGGCCATCTAACATTATAACGCAACCTTTTATGTTTGCAAGAAAAAAAGTATAAACTCTTTATAAACTCCGTCAATCCTCCAGTACCCGGTTCAGGACTTCATCTTCCAGCACCAGTTTCTTTGCTGCTTCGCGGTATTTTTCCTCATGGAGATAGGTATGGCGGTGCGGTTTGATGGAGGGTGCCATGTCGATGGCTTTGAGGAAATCGGATCTCTTCATATGTAAAGTTGCCACATAGTCCCAGAAGCCGGTATCCTGAAGCACTGTGCTGACACGGATATAGCGATGATCCTGTACCTTTGCCATAATGTAGGTGGCAATGCCTACCTGGATACCATGTAACTGCGGTACTTCCAGAATCTTATCCAGTGCATGGGAGATCAGATGCTCACTGCCGCTGGTGGGAGCACTGCTGCCGGCGATCTCATTGGCAATACCGCTCATGGCCAAAGAATCCAGTAGTTCCTTCAGGAACAGCTCATCCTTGATGCTCTCGTAAGGGGTACGGACAAAGCTGTTCACCGCTTTCTTCGCAATCATGACCGCAAAATCATTCACTTCGCCGCAGCCTGCCTTCTCTTCAAAGATCCAGTCGTAGAGCGCTGTGATCTTGGAGATCATATCGCCGATGCCGGAGTAAATGAACTTCTCCGGAGCGGTACGGATCACCTGGGTGTCCACGATAATGCCATAAGCCAGTCTGGCAGGGACAGAAGTACGCTTTCCCTGCACCAGAAGGGATGCGCTGGCACTGGAAAAGCCGTCGCTTGAACTGGAAGTCGGCACACTGATAAAAGGAAGGTTCCGCAGAAATGCCGCATATTTTCCGGCATCGATGACCTTGCCTCCACCGATAGAGATCACTGCCTTTGCCTTGTTGGGAATGGCGAAAGCCATCGTAATGATATCGTCAATATCCACCGTATCCAATTCATTGTATTCCAGAACATTCACGTCCGCTTCCTTCAGTGAATTCATGACCAGCTCTCCGAACATATCGATCAGTCCGTTACCGAAAAATAACACTACCTGATCCAGACCTTCCGTTTTTAAATAACCACCGATCTTACCTAATGCCCCGTTTCCGATCTTCAGGATGGACGGGATCGCCATCTCTTTTCCTATCTGCATGGTAATCTCTCCTTTAACATTTCATAAAAAAACTTTGCCCGAAACCGCGTCCGGACAAAGTCATTTTACACTGTTTTCTATTTCAGTTCAACTTACAATTGGATCCCGAACATCTGCAGCACCCAGCAGATCAGTCCCAATGCCCAGCTGGCGAAAATTCCGTACAGGATCACAGGTCCTGCAATGGTGAATATCTTGCAGCCGATACCGAATACCTGTCCTTCTTTCTGGTATTCCACCGCCGGGGCTGTCACGGAATTGGCAAAGCCGGTGATGGGTACTAAGGCTCCTGCACCTCCCCATTTGACGATCTTGGGATAAATATGCAGTGCCGTGAGTACCACCGATGCAAACACCAGGATCAGGGAACACCAGCTGCCTGCCGTCTGGGGATCCATTCCCAGCACATTGCCGGTATAGTTCAGGATTCCCTGCCCGATACAGCAGATGATCCCACCGGTAAAAAAAGCCTTTACCATATTAAAGATCAGATTGTGCGTCGGTGTCACCGATTTGACATACTGTTCGTATTCCTGCTTCTGCTGATTGCCCTGTTTTGTGTCTTCCTGTTTCATAGATGTACCATGCCTTTCCGCCGCCCGGCCGCTTGCACGGCAGGCAGACTCTGTGACTGCTCTCCCTGATAACAGAATGTCCTTTTTCACTCTTTTTATGTATGCTTCTATTTACAAATTTTCTTTTAACACAGTTTTCTTCCATAAAAACAGACTTCTCAACAGCTCCGCAACCTCTGCCACGGCGGTATCCATATCATTTCCGGTATCCGTGATCTGTTCCGCATCCATAAGATTATGATCTTCTGCCAGTGTCTTGTGCACCATATCCGGTGTCGCCACCATCTGCTGCAATTTCACCGCGTCATAATAATACCCCGGTGTCACATCCACCGGAAGCCATCCAATACCGTCGAAATAGACCTCCGCCCAGCAGGATCCTGCGGCCGCGGAACGCGTTATCCGCATTCTGTTCCCGATTCTCTGTTGTCGTTTTCTCTTCGATACTGCCTTCCTCTGCCAGAGGCAGCTGCAAAAACACGGTGAAATCCGAGCCCTTATCTTTCAGACTCTCTACGACGATTTCTCCGCCCATGAGCTGTACCAGCTGATCCGTGATGGCCATACCGATTCCGGTGTCATGTACCCGGATCATGAGGTCCACACCGTTTTCCTGTAAAAAAGTCTTTTCTTCTTTCCTGTGGTTCTGACTGTCCACCGAATTCCGGCTCCCCATCTTTTTCCGAAAAAAAAGAACCAGAATTTTGTTTTTTCTTTGGTATTTTTTCAGATTGTAAGCAATTACACTGTTTGACGCTCTCTTTTTTTCATGCGA
>OHCL01000624.1_pt1 | contig 11789 bp, 8 predicted proteins | sample 1577591 | NCBI WGS metagenome assembly OHCL01 (sample SAMEA3879549, study PRJEB24766) | human gut metagenome | biome: human-associated habitat; feature: feces | place: USA | collected 1985/1987
AGATCCTTGCGGACCATAACCGTACCGCCGTCACCAACGGCGATTCCCGCCGATTCTTGGCCGCGATGCTGCAGTGCACGCAGGCCAAAGTACGTCAGTCGAGCCACGTCGCGATCGGGCGCCCAGACACCAAAAACGCCGCATTCCTCATGCAGCTGGTCAGAGTCCGGATCATACGTCGACATGGCGTTCACCTGTCCCGCGGCACGCTCGGCCGCGCGGATGGTTTCTTGAGACATGGCATCCCCTCAGAGCCTCGTATTTTGGCGTTACCCGCCTTATTATACGCACGGCGCGACGCGCTCCCCCGCGCATGAGCAGCGCTTTTTAAAAGCCCACCGAGCTTATTATCCGTTTTGCGACCAAACATTTTATTGGGTAGTCCACTCTCAGGGGCAACGGCCTCGAAGACTTCCCGTGCGCCGTGTCTCGCCCGCGCTAGGGGCTACATTGTTGCAATTGGGACGTTCGTCCTGTCTTTTAGCTGGTCGTCGGCGTATCCTTGTAGGCTACTACAAGACGAGAAAGGTAGCGTATGGATCGAAATCAACTCGACCCCAGTGTCCCCAGCACCACGGAGGCCAAGAAGATCCCCCTTATCATCAAGGTCTACGCAGTCCTGTGCACCCTATCTGGCGTGGGCACGCTCCCGTCAGTCGCCGTCTTTATGTGGCAGGTCATCACCGCACTCATTAACGGCAACGTCGCCGCTAAGCTCGGTGATAACACCCTGGTCGCGGTTGGCCTTATCGTCGCCGGCATTATGCTCTCGGCGGCAAGCGCGATCATCTTGATCGTCTTTGGCCTGGACCTCATCAAGGACCAGCGGCGCAATGCCGCCCGCCTGTCTTACGTCCTCATCGCATTTACCGTCGTGGAGCTTTTAGTTGACGTGATGCTCCAAGGCATCGGACCCTTCCTGCTGCGCCCCGCCGTCCAGCTTGTCATCCTCATTGCGCTGTCGGCCACCGTCGACCCCACGCTACGCCAGGAGCGCGAACTGCAGCGCCGTCTGCAAGAGATGCTCGACCGCGATGCCGCCGCCGAGGGGATGCTCGGCCGCGACGAAACCGGCGAGGGCTACATCAAGCTCAACTACTTCAACCTGTTCTGGGTATTCTTCGTCTGCAGCGTGTTAGGTCTCATTCTCGAGGAAGTCTGGCATATGGTCGTCGTCGATCCCGGCGTCTATCAGGACCGTGCCGGTATGCTATTTGGCCCCTTTAGCCCCATCTACGGATTTGGCGCGGTGCTCATGACCATGGCGCTCAACCGCTTCTATAAAAAGAATCCTCTGATCATTTTCCTGGTAAGTGCCCTGATCGGCGGCGCTTTCGAGGTGTTTGTAGGCTGGTTTATGCAGACCTCATTTGGCGTGGTGTCGTGGAGCTATTCACACATTAGGCTATTCGGCATGCCCGATCCCATCGCGGTATTGACCGGGGGACGCACATGCACGCCGTTTGCCTGCATGTGGGGCCTGGGTGGCCTCATCTGGATCAAGGTCTTGCTGCCGCGCCTGCTTAAGCTCATCAATATGATTCCATGGAAACGCCGCTACTCTGCTACCGTCATCCTGACCGCCGTCATGTTGATCGACGGCGTCATGACGTTGCAATCGCTCGACTATTGGTATCAGCGCGTCAACGGAACCGTTCGAAATATTCCCGTCGCACAGTTCTATGACAAGCATTTCGATAACGAATATATGGAGAACCGTTTTCAGAGTATGACCATGAGCCCCAAGGACGCCACACGCGTGTAGCAAACGCCAGAGCAAAATAGCTCCAACACATCAAAGCCCGCTGGCAGATCTACATGAACTGCCGGCGGGCTTTCGCTATAGACAGACTCGGATTGCCGACGAGGCCTTACGCCTCGCGCTCGACCTCGCTCACGCACTCGTTCTTGATGGTGCCGACGAGCGACTGCAGCGCATCGACCACATGCGGGCGAATGTCTCCGCCAATGAGCACGAGCATGATGTCGTCGCCCACGGTAAGCTCGCCGCTCGCCAGCCACACGCGCACATAGCCGATACCCGGCATCGTGCGCGTCGCCTCGATAGCGGCCTGCACCTTTTCGGCATCGAAGCCAAACACCATGCCGCCCACCTTGTGGCCTGGCGCCACGCCATCGGTCTCGACTCCGCGCACTTCGGCCTTGGGCGTCGCGCGCACCACGCCGTTGTGTGTCAGGTACATCCCACAATCAGCCGCCGAAACATCGGCCTTGGCTTCGCGCAGCCAAGCATCAACCGAAGGCATCGATTTGCCGTTCTCAAGCATCATTTCTCCTTTCACCGTCATTGAGTAGCCCATAATCTATTCCTCGACCGGCGTGAGCACCATGACGGCACGTGTGTTGCTCAGCGATAACGAACGACAGGTCACAAGCGTTACGACCTTGGTTGCCGAAGCGGCACGATCGGTGGCATCGCTCGCCACGGCAGAGGCACCGTCGAGCATCTCGGACAGGTAGTTCTTGAGCCCGTCGTCGCCCTCAAAATTGGTCGTGCGCGCCTTGGCATACGTGTCCTCGACAACTTTGGTCGCCAGTGGTCGCAGTTTATACGTAGCATCCCGTGTGATGTAATACACGAACTCGATGCTATCGAACGTTGCCTGATCAGTGGTGTCCGAAATCACGTTGAACATCGACCCGTCATTCATGTGGTGGCCGTAGATCGTGGTCTGCTGATCCACCATGCCCGGCGCGGTGTCATTGCTATCCAGGAAAATGGCCCCGGATGCATTGGCCGTACCGTCGAACAGCGTGTTGAGGTATTTGGAGTTGTTGTTGGTCTGCACCACGGGATAGTTGATGTTGGTTCCCGGCGCGTAAATCCAACCCACAACCTCGGGATTTGTCTGGGCAAGTGCATCGAAGTCGATAATCGGCACGCCGCTGGCGTCCTTATCGCTTACATATTGCTTCTCGATTTTCTGGTACGAATCGCTTGCCTGTTTATAGCCAATCTGAGCATTGATAAAGATAGCGGCGGCGGCGACAATCAGGCCGATGCCGATGATGATGAGCAGAATGGGAATAATGGAGCGGCGCTTTTTGCGCGGCGGCTCGGTGTAATCCGACGGCGCGGCATGCGATGAAGACCGGGGCGGCTTCTTAGCGTTGCTATAAGATGAAGGTCGATATGCGGCTGGCGCGTCCTGTCGACGATGCGTCGCCGGCGTCACGGGGCGCGGCGCGCGCGGCTGCTGAGGAGAGGATGTCCGACCCTGCTGTGCCGCATGGGCAGCACCCGGCTTCGACGGATCGGGAATCTGAGAAGCCTTGAATCGTTTTCCCTGATAGTCGGACATGGCTCTCCTTATACTGCGGTGAAACGGCGGAACGCCTAGGCGTCGGCCATCTCCTGCTTCATCTTCTCGATAACCTTGCGGTACTCGGGGTCGCAAGCGCCCAGAATCTGCGTGGCGTAGATGGCGGCGTTCTTGGCGCCGTTGATGGCAACGCAGGCCACGGGCACGCCCGAAGGCATCTGCACCATCGACAGCAGCGAATCCATGCCGCCCAGGTCACTCGTCTTCATAGGCACGCCGATGACCGGCAGCGGCGTAAAGGCAGCCACGACACCACCCAGGTGAGCGGCCTTGCCGGCGGCGGCGATAATCACTTTGATACCGCGATCGGCGGCAGTCGAGGCCCACTCGTGGACCTTCGCCGGCGTGCGGTGTGCGCTCGCAATCACGAGCTCATAGGGCACACCCAGCGCCTCGAGCTCGGCGGTGCAACCTTCCATAACGCCCAGATCGGACTTGGAGCCCATGATAATCCCGACAACCGGCTTTTGATCTGCCATAAACAAAGACCTCCTGTTGAGAGCGGTGACGCGGCGGATCCGCGACCCTTAACTACTGAGAGTAGTATAGCTGCTCCCGTCCCTGCGGTCTTTGTGGCGCTTCGCGGGCGGGCCAGGCTTTATCTTCACTCCGGTTGCTTCGCAAAGTCGTTCAGATAAAGCCTGGCCCGCCCGCGAAGCGCCCTGCGACCTACCGGGAATTGCCATGACGTACGTTGGCTGAAATATTAACGTGGGATCCGTCGTTCGAATGAACGACGGATCCCACACTCACTTTTTATTCAGCCCTAGTCATCGCGCAAAGCCCCTTCGGCAGCACACGGTGCAGCCAAGTCACCGCAGGCCGGGGCGGGAGGGGCCGAGTTTCCTCCTGAGCGACTCTGCTTGCAACCGGAGCGAAAGGGGGAAATCTCGGCCCCTCCCGCCCCGGCCGGCCAGGTCAACTACACCGTGTGCTGTGGCAGGTCCTGCAGGGCGATGACGTCCATGCCCATGTCGTTGGCGCTGCCGTGACCCTGCTCGTCCTCGCGCACGGCCTCGATGGCACTCACGTACGTGTTGGCGGCAGACATCGCGGTCACGCAGGTCACGCCGCGGCGCACCGCCTCGGTGCGCAGCAGATAGCCGTCGCCACGCGAGCCCGGGCCGTACGGAGTGTTGATGATTACCGCAATCTTGCCATCGGCGATCAGGTCACCGATGTTGGGACGCTCGCCGTCGTGCGGGCCGCTGATCTTTTCCACGACCTCGCATGTCACGTTGCCGCCGCGCAGCACGCGCGCCGTGCCCTCGGTGGAGCAGATGTCAAAGCCCAGGTAGCGCAGGATACGGGCGACCGAAAGGATATGACGCTTGTCGCGGTCGCACACGCTAATGAACACCTTGCCGGCGCTCGGGTCGGGCAGCTTGTAGTCAATCGCCAGCTGCGTCTTGGCGTATGCCTCGGGATAGCTCTTGGCGATACCCATGACCTCGCCCGTCGACTTCATCTCGGGCCCCAGGATAACGTCGGCTCCCGGGAAACGACCCCAGGGCATAACGGCTTCCTTCATGCAGAACCAGTCCAGCTGACGCTCGTCGCTCGGCAGGCCCAAGCTCGCGATGGAATCGCCCGCCATGATGCGCGCCGCGCACTTGGCCAGCGGCACACCGGTGGCCTTGGAGATAAACGGGACGGTACGGCTTGCGCGCGGGTTGGCCTCGATCACGTAAACGGTCTCGCCCTTGATGGCGTACTGCACGTTAACCAGGCCGCGGACTCCCAGCGCCATCGCGATGCGGCGCGTGGTCTCGCGGAGCTTCGCCTGCAGGCTCTCGCTAAAGCTGAACGGCGGAATGCAGGTCGCAGAGTCGCCGGAGTGAATACCGGCCTCCTCGATATGCTCCAGAATGCCGCCGATGTAGACCTCTTCGCCATCGCACAGGGCGTCGACATCGGACTCGATCGCACCCTCCAGGAAGCGATCGAGGTACACCGGGTAGTCGGGGCTAATGCGCGCGGCCTCGGCCATGTAATCGCGCAGATGCTCGGCATCGTAGGCGATCATCATGCCGCGGCCGCCCAGCACGTAGCTCGGACGCACCAGCAGTGGGTAGCCGATGTGCGCGGCCACGGCCTCGGCCTCCTCAAACGAGGTGGCCTGGCCCGCCGGCGGGTACATGATGCCCAGCTTGTCGAGCAGGGCGGCAAAGCGCTCGCGGTCCTCGGCAAAGTCGATGGCATCGGGCTTGGTGCCCATGATGTTCACGCCGCTCTCCTCGAGCATGCGCGCCAGCTTAAGCGGGGTCTGGCCGCCGAGCGTCACCACGACGCCATCGGGGCGCTCAACGTCGATAACGTCCATGACGTCCTCGTAGGTGAGCGGCTCAAAGTACAGACGGTCGGACGTGTCATAGTCGGTCGAGACGGTCTCGGGATTGCAGTTGACCATGATGGTCTCAAAGCCGCGAGCCGCCAGCGCGTAGCTCGCGTGCACACAGCAGTAATCGAACTCGATACCCTGGCCAATGCGGTTGGGGCCGGCGCCCAGGATCATCGCCTTGGGCTTGTCCGCCGGCGTGGTCTCGTCGGGAGCCACGCACTTCTTGGCATCCGGGCTCGTGCGGTAGATGTTCTCGTACGTCTTGTAGTGGTACTCCGTGGCGCTCGAGAACTCCGCAGCGCAGGTATCAACCGTCTTCATGCTGGGAACCACGCCCAGGCCCTTGCGATAGGCGCGCACAAAGCGCTCGTCCGAGCCGGTCAGCGCGGCAATCTCGGCGTCGCTCGTGCCGTACTGCTTGAGCAGGCGCATCGCGTCGGCGTCGATATCCTCCACACGCAGGCCGCGGATGCTCTCCTGAACCTGCACCATGTCGTTGATGCGGTTGAGGTACCACGGGTCGATGCCGCAGGTGGCATGGATGCGAGCGATGTCCCAGCCACGGCGCAGGGCCTCGACCACAAAGAAGATGCGGTGCTCGGTCGGGGTTGCCACAGCCTGAGCAAGCTCATCGTCGCTCATCTTATCGGCACCCTCTTTGCCACCGGCGCAAATGCCCTGGTGGCCATCCTCCAGCGAACGCATGGCCTTGCCAAAGGCCTCCTCAAAGGTGCGGCCGATCGCCATAATCTCGCCCACGGCCTTCATGCGCGTGGTGAGCGTGGGGTCGGTACCCTTGAACTTCTCGAAGGCAAAGCGCGGCACCTTGACCACGCAGTAGTCAATCGTGGGCTCAAAGCAGGCAGGCGTTGCCTTGGTAATGTCGTTGACGATCTCGTCGAGCGTGTAGCCCACGGCAAGGCGCGCGGCGGCCTTGGCGATGGGGAAACCCGTGGCCTTGGAGGCCAGCGCGGACGAACGGCTCACGCGCGGGTTCATCTCGATGACGATCAGGCGGCCGGTGTTGGGGTTCACGGCAAACTGCACGTTGGAGCCGCCGGTCTCGACGCCGATCTTCTCCAAGATGGCGAGCGAGGCGACACGCATGCGCTGGTACTCAAGGTCGGAGAGCGTCTGCGCCGGCGCCACGGTGATGGAGTCGCCGGTATGCACGCCCATGGGGTCGAGGTTCTCGATGGAGCACACGATGATGCCGTTGCCGGCGTGATCACGCATGACCTCCATCTCATACTCTTTCCAGCCCTCGATGGACTCCTCGACCAGCACCTCGTGGGCAGGCGAGAGCTCCAAGCCCTGGCTCACGATGGAGACGAGCTCCTCGTGGGTGTGAGCGATGCCGCCACCGGCGCCGCCGAGGGTAAAGCTCGGGCGCAGTACGCAGGGATAGCCCACGCGCTCGGCGATGGCCTCGGCGTCGGCCACGCTGTAGGCATAGCCCGAGCGCGCGACCTCCAGGCCAATCTCGGCCATGGCCTCGTTAAAGAGCTTGCGGTCCTCGCCGCGCTCGATAGCGGCCAGGTCGCAGCCGATCATCTCGACGCCGTATTTGTCGAGCGTACCGTCTTTCGCCAGCTCGACAGCGGCGTTCAGACCGGTCTGGCCGCCCAGCGTGGGCAACAGCGCGTCCGGGCGCTCTTTCTTGATTACGCGCTCGATAAATTCGGCGGTGATGGGCTCGACATAGGTGCGGTCGGCAAGACCTGGGTCGGTCATGATGGTCGCCGGGTTGGAGTTAACCAGGATGACCTCAAAGCCATCCTCCTTGAGCACCTTGCAGGCCTGGGCACCGGAGTAGTCGAACTCACAGGCCTGGCCGATAACGATGGGGCCCGAGCCAATGACGAGGATGCGCTTGATGTCAGTACGTTTAGGCATATTAGTTCTCCTCGGTCTCAGCGGTCTCGGACTCAGCAAAGTTCCAGCCGGCAAGGCGGTCCTTCGCGGTGTCGATGTCCAGGTAGTTCTCCTCGCCGTCCATGAGTCGCGTAAAGGCGGTAAAGAGATAGTGGGCATCGGTGGGGCCAGGCAAGGCCTCGGGGTGGTACTGGACCGAGAAGCACGGTGCGTCGAGCAGCTGGATGCCCTCGGCGGTGCCGTCGTTGAGGTTCACATGTGTCAGGCGAATGCGACCAAAGCGCTCGTTCATCACGACCGGCGCGATTCCGCGGCGCACCCAGACGCGCAGATCTCCATCGGCCGCATGCTCGGTCTCGCCGCCGGAAAGCTCGGGGACAAGCTTGCCCAAGCTGGGGAACAGCAGGCCAAAGCCATGGTTTTGCGCGGTGATCTCCACACGGCGGCTTACCAGGTTCATGACCGGCTGGTTGCCACCGCGGTGACCGAACTTAAGCTTTTCCATCTGGGCGCCGCAGGCCAGGCTGATCATCTGGTGACCAAGACAAATACCAAAGACCGGCACCTTGCCGATCAGCTGCTGCACCTGCTCGTAGGTCTCCACCACGGCGTCGGGGTCGCCGGGGCCATTGGACAAAAAGACGCCGTCGGGATTCATGTCGAGCACCTCACTCGCGGGCGTATCCCACGGCACGACGGTAAGGTCGCAGCCGGCGCGGACCAGACCCTCCAGAATGCCGCGCTTCACACCGCAGTCGTAGGCGACCACTTGGTGACGGGCAGGAGCGGCAGCCGTAAGCGCAAAGTCATGCGTGGCAGGCAGGTCGGCGGCCACAAACTCGTGAGGTACGGGGCAACTTACGGTCTTGACCAGGTTCTCGCCTACCAGCGTGGGCGCTGCGGCCAGACGCTCGGCAAGCTCGTCGACGTCGAAGATCTCGGTCGAAATAATGCCCATCTTGGAACCATTGTCGCGCAGGTGGCGCACCAGGGCGCGAGTGTCGACACCCTCGATAGCGACGATGCCGTGAGCGCGCAGGTACTCCGGCACGCTCACGGCCGAGCGCCAGTTAGAAGGCGTGGCGCACATGTCGCGAACGATCATGCCGCGCATGGCCGGAGCGCTCGCAGGGCACACGGCGTCGCCGGGGAAGGCCGACTGGACGTCGGTCTCGTCGATACCGTAGTTGCCGATCTGCGGATAGGTCATGGTTACGATTTGGCCGGCATAACTCGGGTCGGTCATGACCTCAAAGTAGCCCTCGAGCGAGGTGTTGAAGCAGACTTCGCCGGTCGCGGTGCCCTCGGCGCCGCATGCACGTCCATAAAAAATGGTCCCATCCTCAAGATACAGGATGCAGGGACCGCAGGTGCCCTTGCTGGTTTTGGCCAGCATACGCTGGCAAAGCTCGCTGGGCGCGAAGGTGCGGGCGGCAGCGCCCGCGGTATGGTTGTTCGCCATAATTCTCCTTCCCGGTCTCACAGGACCGGCTTAAAGGTGTGTAGTTAGGCCTCGCGGTATTGTAACCGCAAGCATGCCTCATGGCGTTAATTTCATCGAAATGTTTACGAAATGATAATTATGACTTTCTATGCATAATGTTTTTTAATCCCCGTCCCAGAAAAATCATCCCGCGGGGCTTGTGGCTCACGCGGGATGATGGCGTCTTATTTTTTCTTGTCCTGCTCCAGCAGTTCGGACGGTGTGCGATCGGGCTTGCCGCCGCGGAAAATCTCGCGGCCATGCAGACGATGTTCCAGGTCACGTTCGTCCTTTTCCTCGTCAATCTTGGTCTGGCTCACCACCGGGTCCTCAATCAACGACGACACCGAGTTCACCTGCTTCTGAATGCGTTCGGCGATGGTGTCATCCATACTCACGATGCGCATCTTCCAGTCGATACTCGTGGCGTTGGATGAGCTCTTGGTCCACACGAACGTCAAAATGGCGCTCTGGTGGCCCCGCGGGGAACATGCCAAAGAAGGAATCGTGCTGAATGTTGCTATCCTCGTCGATATAGGCGTGAACGTTATACACCACGCGGTCGATCTTATCGTTGAGCAGCGCGTTGGTCGCAAGCGCCGCGGCCTGGATCTGCCCGTTGGACAGCAGCTCGAGCTCGTTGGCAGATGATGTGTCCAACACCGTCACCTCGACCGTGCCCGTACGCTCATCGGCTTCATCGTCGGTAAAGTCGAGCGGGAACTGCGTAAAGCCGTTGCCCCACTCAAGGCCGCCCTTCAGCGCCGTCGAAACGGTATCGACCGAAACGCTCTCGGACAGGTTGGCGGTATTCAGACGACGCATCACGCCGTAGCCAATCTGCATGCCCACGATCAGCACCAAAATACCGATGACCACGGCCATCGCGGTCTTCGTAATGGTATGGCTCACCTGCGAGCCCGAAGGATCGTCCTCGGACAGCGGGTCGATATGTTTTGCCTGGCTCGCGCGGTCCTCGCTGCGCAGCTGCGCTAGCGCCGCTTTGTCACCGCGCTTGGCCGCAGCCTCCTTCTCACGCATGCGCTCGGTTCGCTTTTTGGCAAGCGTGGGATCCAAGACACCGGATGCATCGATTTCGGAGAATAACTCCGTCACTTCTTCCGGAGTCAAAGGGTTCTTGTCAGCCATAAACTTCCTGTCATATCAATCAGTCGAGCTCGTGCGCACGCGCACCTTCGAACTGCATTCGATAGTAACGGGCATAGGTGCCGCCACGGGCGAGAAGCTCCTCGTGCGTGCCACGCTCCACAACGCGACCATGCTCAACGGTCGCAATCTCATCGGCATGCTTAATGGTCGAAAGACGATGGGCGATGATAATCGTGGTACGGCCGCGTGCCAGCTCTTCGAGCGACTCCTGCACCGCCTCCTCGCTCTCGTTATCCAAAGCACTCGTCGCCTCATCCAAAATAAGGATCTTGGGATTCTTGAGAAACACGCGCGCGATGGCAACGCGCTGCTTCTGTCCGCCCGAAAGACGGCTGCCGCGCTCGCCTACCACGGTGTCGTAGCCCTGCGGAAGCGATTCGATAAAGGTATCGATATTGGCGCGGCGGGCCGCCTCGGCGATCTCTTCTGCCGTAGCACCCGGCTTGCCGTAGGCGATGTTCTCGCCGATTGTTCCGTCAAACAGGTAGACATCCTGCTGCACCAGGCCGATGGCACGACGCAGGCTATGCTGCGTCACGTCACGCACGTCCTGGCCGTCGATGCTAATGGAGCCGGCAGCCACGTCATAAAAGCGCGGCAGCAGCGAACAGGTCGTGGACTTGCCGCCGCCCGAAGGGCCAACCAAAGCGATGGTCTGCCCGGGCTTGATGGACAGATCCATATGGTCGATAACGGGACGCTCGTCGGCATCGCCCTCGCCCAGCTCGACATCCTCGTAGTTGAAGCACACGTCGTGATACTCCACGGCGCCGGCGGTCACCTGCAGATCCGTGGCGCCCGGCTTGTCCTGGATATCCGGCGCGGTCGAGAGCACCTCGTCCATACGCTTAAAGCCGGCAATAGCCTTCTGATACGTTTCGGCCGAATTGACGAGTGTCTCGAGCGGCGTGCAGAACAGCGAAATGTAGAGAGCGAAGGTTGCCATATCGACCGCCTGCAGCTGACCCTGGGCAACGAGCCAACCACCCAGCAGCACCACGATCACATAGAGCACACCCGAGAGCAGGCCATACGTCGCGGTATAGACGCCCATGGCGTGATACATGTTCTCCTTGGACGAAAGGTAGCGATTGTTGGAGGCGCGGAACTTGGCACGCTCGGTCTCCTCATTGGCAAAACTCTTGACCACGCGCATGCCCGCCAGCGAATCCTGCAGCTGCGCATTGATGCCGCTGATCTTTTTGCGGTTGTCGCTAAAGACCTCGCGCATGCGCATGTTCTGCCAAAACATGACGACCGCAAACGCCGCCGTCACCACGGCCATGGCGAGTGCCAGCACCGGAGCGATGGTAAAGAGAATCACAAACGAGCCGATAATCTCGATGCCGCAGATGATGATCCACTCGGGTACGTGGTGCGCCGCCTCGCAGATATCGAACAGGTCGTTGACCACGCGGCTCATCATGTCGCCCGAGCTGTTGCGGTCGAAGTATGCAAAGCTAAAGCGCTCGTACTGGTCAAACAGGTCCTCGCGCATCTTGGACTCCATGCGCGCGCCCATCACGTGACCCCAATAGCTCACAAAGTAGCGGCAGGCACAGCGGACGGCATACAT
>OHCL01000627.1_pt1 | contig 11742 bp, 9 predicted proteins | sample 1577591 | NCBI WGS metagenome assembly OHCL01 (sample SAMEA3879549, study PRJEB24766) | human gut metagenome | biome: human-associated habitat; feature: feces | place: USA | collected 1985/1987
CGGTAATGAATTATATGAGAGAAGAGGATGAGGAGCCGGAAGAATTAGATCAGATCGCAAAGGAAGGATTCGGTGGTGTACTCTGTATTGAGACAGGGGGACCGACACCGGGACTTGGATGTGCAGGACGCGGAATCATAGCGACATTTCAGTTATTAGAAGACTTGCGGTTGTTTGAGACATACAAACCGGATGTTGTTCTGTATGATGTGCTTGGGGATGTTGTCTGTGGCGGATTCGCAGCACCGATCCGGGAAGGATATGCAGAGAAGGTTGTGATCGTTACATCCGGAGAAAAGATGGCATTGTATGCGGCTAACAATATTTCCAGCGCAGTACGCAATTTTGAAGACCGCAGTTATGCAAGAATCTTTGGATTGATCCTGAATCATAGAAATGTGGAAAATGAGACTAAAAAGGTACAGGCATTTGCAGAAGAAAAACAGATTCCTATTGTTGGTGAGATCCCAAGGAGTGACGAGATTATACGCTGGGAAGATCAGGGGAAGACTGTGATCGAAGGCGACGCAGATTCTGAGATCAGTAAGAGATTCTTTGAACTGGCAGAAAAGCTGTTAGAGGATGAAACAGAACGTGTGAGATAAAATATAAGTCGAGGGAAAATATATGAAGAAAGCATATTTTTGTACAGCGGAAGAACTGGAACAAAGAGGAAAGGATAATCTTCCAAAACAGTTTCAGTCAGGGGAACATTTAATCTATAGTTCGCCGGCTACGCTTGCCTTTAACTCTCCGGGAGCAGAAGGGTTCGGAGTGAAAAGAGCAGGACTTGCAGTGCCGGGATCGATCATGTTGATCGTGGCACCGGGGTGCTGTGGAAGAAATACGTCCATGATCAGTTCAATGAAAGAATATAATAATCGTTTCTTTTACCTTTGCATGGATGAGACTGATATTGTAACAGGGCGTCATCTAAAGAAGATCCCGAAAGCAGTTGCATCAATCTGTGAAAGTCTTGAGAAGAAACCATCCGTTGTGATGATCTGTATTACCTGTGTGGATGCCCTTCTTGGAACAGATATGGAACGTGTCTGTAGAAAAGCGGAAGAAAAATCCGGACTTCCGGTGCGTCCGTGTTATATGTATGCATTGACACGAGAGGGAAGAAAACCTCCGATGGTTCATGTAAGACAGTCTCTGTATTCACTTCTTGAACCGGGACATAAAAAAGGAAATGTAGTAAATCTGCTCGGATACTTTTCACCACTCGTAGATGACTGTGAATTATATACACTGCTTCAAGAGGCAGGAGTGAAAACGATTCATGAGATTTCGAGATGTGAAGATTTTGAAGAATATAAGAAAATGTCTGAGGCGAATTTTAATCTTGTGCTTCACCCGGAGGCACGATTTGCAGCAGAGGATTTTCATGACAGATTAAAGATTCCATTTATCGAACTGCGCAGACTTTATCAGATTGATAAGATTGGAAGCCAATACCAGGCATTTGGCGCAGCACTTGGAATAGAATTCCATGCAGAGGAACAGAAAAAACAGGCACAGGAAGCAATTGAGAGGTTCCGTGAAGTCTGTCCGGACCCGGTATTTGCTGTTGGGGAATGTGCAAACGCAGATCCATTTGAATTATCATTAGCATTGGTGAAATACGGATTCAAAGTAGCAGAAATCTACGGAACGATCACAGGAGAGAACTTTATTTATATCAGACAGTTGAAAAAGTTAAGTCAGCAGACAAAGATTTTCTCCAATATGGAACCGACGATGCTCTATTATGATCCATCCGAAAGTGGCGTGACACTGACGATCGGAAAGGATGCCTGTTATTATCATCCGAACACAAAAGGAATCCATTGGAATGAAGAGCGCCAGCCTTTCGGATATGCAGGCGTAAGAAGACTGTTTGAGGCGCTTAAGCAGGCTGTGACAGAACAGGCAGAAGGGAATGTTTTGCAGAAACAGGTGGAAGTGATTGGTTCGAAATCACAAGAAGTAATTGAAGATAAGAGTCAAGAAACGTTGTTCAAAGAAGAAGTGGCTGCAAAGGATGAAGATGTTCATGTGCGTGGTCTTTGGAAAGGATTGACTCCATTTGCACCGGATCAGTCAGGTGCAGCGTCCGTTTTCTATGAACTGGGAGGAATCCTTGTCATATGTGATGCGGGAGGCTGTACAGGAAATGTATGCGGATTCGATGAACCGCGCTGGTTCGGGGAACGTAGTGCGATTTTCAGTGCTGGCTTGCGTGACATGGATGCAATCCTTGGAAGAGATGACAGGCTTGTTGCGAAACTTACGGATGCAGCAGAGAAGATTGATGCAAATTTTGCAGCGGTGATCGGTACTCCGGTTCCGGCTGTGATCGCAACGGATTATAGAGCGTTACAGAGAATGTGCGAGAAGAAGACAAATCTTCCGATTCTGACTGTAGATACGAATGGAATGGAACTGTATGATGTGGGAGAAGAGAAGGCGTGGCTGACTTTATTCAAGACATTTGCAGGAAAAGGCGTAGCATCACAAAAGGAAGTTTCAGAAGAAGACGATTCTTCTAAAAAGATGAAAATCGGAGTTCTCGGTCTGACGCCACATGATGTCAGTGACCTGCATGTAGAAGAAAAGTTCCGAAAATTAGAAAATGAGAATACGCATTATGTTTGCTATGGAATGGGAGCAGGTATTGATAAAGTGAAGACAGCAGGCTCTGCGGACAAGAATCTGGTTGTAGCACCGGCGGCACTTGAGACAGCAAAATATCTGGAAAAAGAGTTTGGCACACCGTATGAAGTGGGATATCCATTCGTAGATGAATTGATACCTGAACTTGGTTATGAAAGGAAAAAGATACTGATCATTCATCAGCAGGTGATTGCAAATGCCATCAGACAGGAAATTCGTACAAGAAGTGATGAACAGAATACAGAAGTTACGGTGGCAAGCTGGTTTATGATGAAATCCGAGCTTTCAGAAGAAGGAGATCTTTCACTGAAAGAAGAGATGGATTATTGTAAGCTTGTTCAAAATGGGAACTATGACATTGTCTTTGCAGATGAAAATATGAGAGGCCTGGTACCGGGATTCAAAGGAACATTTGTTAATGTACGGCATTTTGCAGTCTCAGGAAAACTGCAGGAGTCATAACGGGAGGAAAAAGTCTATGGAGAAGGAGATAACGAAGAAAATCCGTGTCTATGGAATTGTACAGGGCGTAGGATTCCGTCCGACCGTCAGTCGACATGCAGATTCCTGTAAGATCAGAGGAAGTGTCAGTAATCGTGGACCTTATGTTGAAATCTTCGCACAGGGAAGCGAGACGGCAGTGAATCTGTTTATTGAGAAAGTTCGTACCTGTCCGCCAAAACGTGCAGCGATTCTTAAGGTTTCAGAAGAAATACTGGATACAAAGGAAAAATATCCGGACTTTTCTATCATAGAAAGCGAGAAGACAAAAGGAGAAATCTTTATTTCTCCGGATATTGCAATCTGTGAGGAATGCAAGGAAGAATTGTATGATCCCAAGGATCGCAGATACTTACATCCGTTTATTAATTGTACGTGTTGTGGTCCGCGGCTTACGATTCTGGATGCTCTTCCATATGACAGAGAGCGTACGAGTATGAAAGAATTTCCGATGTGTCCGGAATGTGAGGCAGAATATTACAATCCGGAAAGCAGAAGATACGATGCGCAGCCGGTTTGTTGTAATGCGTGCGGACCGGAAGTTTATTTGATCAAAACTTCTGATAGAACGATAGACATGAAAGGTTCTGATGCAATTACGGAAGCAAGAAGAGTGATTTCCGAAGGCGGAATCGTAGCAGTGAAAGGAATCGGAGGATTTCATCTTTGCTGCGATGCATCAAATGAGGCAGCAGTGGAACTGTTAAGAAAGAGAAAACGCCGCCCGGCGAAACCATTTGCAGTGATGGCAAGAAATCTTGAGGTAGTGCAAAGTGTCTGTGAGTTGAGTAAGGAGCAGGAAGAAATTCTCACTGGACATCAGAAGCCGATTCTTCTTTTGGTGAGGAAAGAGATAGAAACGAAGCAGCTGTGTTCATCTGTCGCACCGGGCAATCCAAAAGTAGGAGTGATGCTTCCATATGCGCCGGTGCAGTTACTTCTATTTCAATATCCGGATGGAATCAAGATGCCGGACTTTCTCGTAATGACCAGTGGAAATGTATCCGGTGCGCCAATCTGCAGATCGGATGAGGAAGCACTCGAAGAGCTTTCGGAATTTTGTGACTGCATCTTGTCTCACAATCGAAAAATTCGTGTGAGAGCAGATGATTCCGTGATGGATTTCTATAAAAACAGACCATATATGATTCGCAGATCAAGGGGATATGCGCCACTTCCGATCCAGACGTCAGGAAAATGGAAAGGACAGGTATTAGCTGTCGGCGGAGAATTGAAAAATACATTCTGTATCGGTGTGGATAGTAGATTTTATCCTTCGGCTTATGTGGGGGACTTAGAAGATTTAAGAACGGTAAATGCATTGAAAGAGACAATACAGCGGATGGAAACATTGTTAGAAGTGGAACCAAGCGTTGTCGTCTGCGATATGCATCCCAAATATAATTCGACGGTGGTTGCGGAAGAACTGGGACTTCCTGTTTTGAAAGTGCAGCATCATTATGCACACATCTTATCCTGTATGGCAGAGAATGACTGGATGGAACAGGTGATCGGAGTATCTTTTGACGGAACCGGCTATGGAACGGACGGAACCATATGGGGCGGAGAAATACTTCTGGCAGATCTTGACGGATTCCGGAGAATCGGAAGTATTGAACCATTTTTACAGGCTGGAGGCGACCTATCAGCAAAAGAAGGATGGCGTATCGCAGTTTCTTTAATCTGGCAAATATCTGAATCAAAAGATGAGGCGATGCAGATCATTCAGAAACTTGGTCTTTGCGAGGAAAAAGAAGCGAAAGTTCAGCTTGCGATGCTTGAGAGAAAGATCAATGCGGTAGAGTCAACCAGTGCAGGAAGATTATTTGATGGAATCAGTGCGATACTTGGAATTCAAAAGAAATCTTCTTTTGAAGGAGAAGCCTCCATGGCATTGGAATTCGCAGCAGAAGCTTATGAAAAAAGATCTGGTGAGAAGAAAATAAATGTCTTAGACGGGCAGAAGTGTTTAACTGAATCAGCAGACGACGGAAGAGAACTTCTTCTGACAAGTCGACTGGTGAGGGCAGCAGTCGAAGTGGTTAGCAATATTGGCGAAAATGCAGTGGCAGAAGATACATTTGATCAGGACTTAATAGAAAAGGCAGCTTATGAATTTCATAAAGGACTTGCAGAGCAGATTGTCACAGCATGTATCCATGCTAAAGAGAAAACCGGATGTCAGACAGCAGCGCTTAGTGGCGGTGTATTTCAGAATGGATTACTGCTTCGTCTGACGGAAGACGGATTAATTGCAAATGGTTTTCATGTGCTGACACATCAGATGATTCCGCCGAATGACGGAGGAATTGCGCTTGGTCAGGCATTTTATGGAATGAATCATGAGTGTGTAGAGGAAGCTCCGATTTTATAGAATTAAAAAAGAAAGGAATAAGAAAAATGTGTGTAGGATTATCAGCTAAAGTGGTTCGCATCAGTGACGGAACTGCAGTGGTAGATGCAGGTGGTGCGAAAAGGGAAGTGTCTTCAGAGTTATTAGAAGATCTGGAGCCGGGCGATTACGTGATGGTGCACGCCGGAGTCGCAATTGCAAAGATCACAGAAGAAGATGACGAAGAGACCGATCAGCTTATGGAAGAACTGCTATAGAGCAGTGAACAGTGGGGTGAAAAGAATAAATGATGATGCAGGATATAACAAAAAATCAAACATCTGAAAGAAGTGAGAAACAAAGAAAAACAGCGAGGGAAATCATCGAGCAGTATGATGGACCACCGGTTCGCATTATGGAAGTGTGCGGAACACATACACATGAGATCTTTCGCCTTGGAATCCGCAAATTACTTCCAAAGCAGGTGGAACTGATCTCAGGACCGGGATGTCCGGTCTGTGTGACACCGGTTGGGTTTATTGATGAGGCAGTGTGGCTTGCACTTCAAGCAGGTGTGACAGTCTGTACTTTTGGCGATCTTGTCCGTGTACCGGGAACAAAGATGAGTCTTGCGGGAGCGAGAGAAAAGGGCGCAAAGATCCAGATTGTTTATTCACCGGCAGATGCAGAAAAATATGCGAGGTTACATCCGGAGGAACAAGTCGTGTTCCTGTCCGTTGGTTTTGAGACAACAACACCTTCTTCTTGTTTATCAGTAAAGAAAGCGAAAGAAGAACAACTAGAGAATTATTCTATCCTGACGGCAAATAAGACGATGCCGGGAGCTTATGAAGCATTAAAAGGAAGTGCAGATGTGTTTCTTTATCCGGGACATGTAAATGCAATTACCGGAACGGCATTGTGTGAATCTCTGACAAAGGAGGGAGTCAGTGGAGTTGTAGCAGGATTTACTGCGAAAGAACTGCTGACAGCATTGGCTGTTTCATTGAAACGCTACCAGGAAGGAAAACCATTTTTTGTAAACTGCTATCCAAGAGTAGTAACAGCAGAAGGAAGCAAAGAGGCACAGCGTCTTGTAGATGAACTGATGGAATCCTGCGACAGTGAATGGCGTGGTCTTGGAGTGATTCCAGATTCCGGAATGAAGCTTCGTAAAGAGTGGGAAATGTTTGATGCAAGAGTGAAATATCAGATTCCGGAAATGGAAGGAAGAGCAAATCCGGCTTGCCGTTGTGGAGATGTTTTACAGGGAAAATGTAAGCCATCAGATTGCAAAGTATTTGGAAAAGTCTGTACACCGCAGCATCCGGTAGGAGCATGCATGGTTTCAAATGAAGGTGCGTGTTCCGCTTATTTCATGTACGGAGTATAGAAGAAAATAGAAATGGTTACTGTGAACAGTGACGGAAAAAGAGGAAATAATATGAGCGAAAAAATAGAAAGCCAGACAGTTACAATGGCACACGGAGCAGGCGGAAAACAGACTTCAGAACTGATCGACAAAGTATTTGCAGCACATTTTGCAAATCCGGATTTGACAGCAGATGATGCAGCCGTATTAACTCCTCCGGTTGGGAAAATGGCAGTATCAACAGACGGGTTTATCGTATCTCCGGCATTTTTCCCGGGAGGAAATATTGGAAAACTGTCTATCTGCGGAACAGTAAATGACCTGGCCTGTATGGGGGCAAAACCATTATATCTGACTTGTGCATTTGTGATTGAAGAAGGATTCCCAATGGAGAAAATGGAGCAGATTGCGGAGGCAATGGCTAAAACAGCGAAAGAAGCAGGTGTTCGCATCGTATCAGGAGACACCAAGGTCGCCGGAAAAGGACAGGTAGACGGAGTCTTTATCACAACAACCGGAATGGGACAAATTGAAGATGGCGTACAGGTTGGCGGAGAACTTGCGAAGCCAGGAGATGCAGTTATCGTAACCGGAGATATCGGCCGACATGGATGCACGATCCTTCTTGCGAGAGAAGATTTCGGAATCGAGGCAGATGTGAAGAGCGATTGCGCTCCACTTTGGAAGACTGTGGAGGCTGTTATGGACACGACACATGAACTTCATGTGATCCGCGATGCGACAAGAGGCGGTGTCGGAACTGTATTATACGAGATTGCAGGACAGAGTCAGGTTGGAGTACAGATTGATGCAGCAAAAATCCCGGTAGCTACCGAGGTGCAGGGAGTCTGTGGAATGCTTGGACTTGAACCACTTTATCTTGCCTGTGAAGGAACAATGGTGATCATTGCTCCGGCAGAACAGGCAGAAAAGATTGTAGAGACACTTCACCAGTGTCCATACTCTCAAAATGCAGCAATCATCGGAACAATCACAGAAGAAAACCCAGGAAAAGTTATCCGTATGACAGAAATCGGAACCCAGTCCCTCCTCCCACAGCCGGGCGGAGAGTTGTTGCCTAGAATATGCTAAACCAGTTCTGAAATGCGGAGAAAGTTGTCTCTTCATGCGCTGCAAGCTAGCTTGCATAAGCAAGAAGAAACAACTTTCTCCATATGGCGAACGCCATACAGCGAAATGAAGCGTGAGCGGAATTGAGCTGTGGCATGAGGAACGGAAGAGAGCGATATAATAAAATGCGGAGAAAGGAATCGAAATGGATACAAGAGTAGCAGTAATCTCCATAATTGTGGAAAATCCGGAAGCGATCGTTACACTGAATGATCTTCTTCATGAAGCCGGAAATTATATTATCGGGCGTATGGGGATTCCATACAGGGAAAAGGGAATTAATATCATCAGTATTGCAATTGATGCACCGCAGGATATGATCAGCAGTCTTTCCGGAAAGATTGGAAGATTAAACGGTGTGTCAGCGAAGACTGCCTATTCAAACATCATTACAAAAGCGGAGGCACAGAATGATTAAAATTGCAGTATATGGAAAAGGTGGAATCGGAAAGTCGACGACAGTCTCCAATGTGGCAGCAGCACTGGCTGAGCAGGGATTAAAGGTTCTTCAGATTGGATGTGACCCAAAGGCAGATTCAACGATCCTGCTCCGACATGGGGAAGAGGTTCCGACCGTACTTCAGATGTATCAGGAAAAGAAACAGAACCTGAAACTGGAAGATATTGTGAAAATTGGATACAAAGGAATTGTTTGTGTAGAAGCAGGAGGCCCGACACCGGGACTTGGGTGCGCAGGACGCGGAATCATAACTGCACTGGAAAAACTTGAAGAGACAGGTGCATATGAGAAATACCAGCCGGATGTAGTGCTTTATGATGTGCTCGGAGACGTTGTCTGTGGTGGATTTTCTATGCCGATGCGAAATGGGTATGCAGACAAGATCTTTATTGTTACATCTGGAGAAAATATGGCGATTCATGCAGGTGCGAATATTGCTATGGCGGTAGAAAACTTTAAGAATCGCGGATATGCCACACTGGGAGGGCTGATCCTGAATCGAAGAAATGTCCTGCGTGAGGAGGAGAAAGTAGAAGAACTGGCAGAAGATTTTCATACAAGTATCGTAGGAACTTTGACAAGAAGTGATCTTGTTCAGCAGGCAGAAGAACAGAAAAAGACCGTTCTTGAAGCATTTCCGGAAAGTGAAATGGCAGAAGAATATCGCATACTTGCCAAAGCAATCCTGATGAAAGTGAGAGAAAAACAAGAGGTGTCAAATGCTTAGAAAAGTTGGAGAATCAGCCTGGCCGATCAGTGAGAAAGATGCGGTTGTCAGCATAAAAGACGCATCCTATCCAATTCCGTTCCCACAAGGACTGGAATTTAATTCACCGGCACATGGCTGTTGGAATATCGTTCATACCGGAATGCTGATTCCGGAAGCACATCAGATTTATGTCTGTGCGGACAACTGTATGCGGGGCGTTGTGCTTACTGCAGCAGAGATGTGTGAAGAAGATAGATTTTCCTTTGTGATCGTAGAGGAGCAGAACCTGTTAAGCGGAAATCTGGAAGATGTGACGATTGAAGGAACGGCAGATATTTTAAGAAAACTAAAAGAACGCGAGGAAAAGACGGGACAGAAAATGCCGAAGGCAGTTCTTCTGTTTACAGTATGTCTTCATCATTTTCTCGGATGCGATCTGGAGCGGATTTACAGGGAACTGGAGCAACGATTTCCAGAAATCAGATTTTTGAGATGCTATATGGATCCAATTATGCAAAAACATGGACCAACACCGGATCAAAAGCTTCGAAAAGCAATGTATGAACCACTGAATCCCGATCGGAATAAAATGGATACAAAACAGATTTCCATATTGGGGAGTGACTTTGCGTTAGATCTAAGCTGTGATTTAAAGGAATTGCTAGCTATAGCAGGATATAAAGTCAGAGAATTGCAAGATTGCAGCACATGGGAAGAGTATGAAGAATTGGGAAATGCGGGAACATTTCTCTGTTGTTATCCATCTGGAAAGTACGGGATTGAAACACTGGCAGAAATTATTGGAAATGCTCCAATTACGATTGATTATACTTTCCATCCGCGTCCACTTGGACTGGCCAGGCTTTTGCTGATACATGGATTTAACGTAAAGGCTGTTTTTCTGGACAGTATAAGTTCGGAAGAAAAAGAAGTATTTGAATGGCTGAAAGTAAATGCACCAAAACTGGAACTTCGTGCGACAGTTCATGCAAAGATGCGTGTACTGCATGAAGCGTATCCTTCGGAAAAGACACTTGCAATCGGTCAGAAAGCAGCGTGGTCTACAGGAAGTCATTACTTTGTAAATCTGGTTCAGGGAGCCAGCCTGCAAGGATTTGACGGAATCCGAAGGACAGCGGAACTTATGGAAGAAGCATTTTTGAATGAAAAAGATCCGAAAACAATGATCGTAAGAAAAGGATGGGGGTGCACAAGCTGCATATGAGACAATCATATCGAATCATACCGATTTATACTTCAGATGTATCAGGTGTCTGTTCTGCACTTTATGAGTTGGGAGGCATGGTCGTGATGCACGATCCATCCGGCTGCAATTCTACCTATAATACACATGATGAAATTCGCTGGTACGATCAGGATAGCCTGATTTTTATTTCAGGTCTGACAGAGATTGATGCGGTCATGGGAAATGACGAAAAATTTTTATCAGATATCAAAGAAGCAGCACGTGAATTTCATCCGAAATTTATCGCACTTGTCAGTTCACCGATTCCATTTATGAATGGAATCGATTTTCCGGCACTGGCGAAAGTGCTGGAAATTGAAACAGGAATACCATCCTTTGCAGTGCCGACAAATGGAATGCATGATTATGTATATGGAGCAGGAATCGCATTCGAAGAAATTGCAAAAAGATTTGTTACAGAAAAGGAAGCAAGAGGAAACTATGCAAAACGGACAGTAAACCTGCTTGGAGCAACACCACTAGATTTTGGTCCATTTCCCAGAGTAGAAGAATTAAAAAATAATCTGGAGAAATGTGGATGGGAGATCCTTTCAACCTGGGCGATGGGAGACAGTTTGGAAGATCTTGTAAAAGCAGGAAATGCAGAGATCAACCTTGTCATGTCATCAGTTGGACTGCGGGCAGCAAAAGCGTTAAAAGAAAAGTTTGGAACCCCTTATGTGATCGGAACCCCTTATAAAGAATATGCAGAGAGAATCAGTGAAGCTTTGGAAAAGAAAATACCTATGCCGGCATTGGAAGATCGAAAAGAATGGGAAAAGAATACAGCTATAGAAGATTGGAAATCACAAATAGTTACTCTGATCGGTGAGCCGGTTACAACAACATCTCTTGCAGCTTTAATTGAAAAAGAATATCACTATAAAACAAAGGTTCTTTGTCCATTAGAGGAAACGGATGGACTGATTGGAAGTCAGGATTTAAAAGTGTCTGGTGAAGAAGAGATGGAAAACGCCCTGAAAAACGCTCAGATCGTAGTAGCTGATCCATTGTATCACCCAATCTGCCCGGTTGAGTGCGAGTTTTATGAGAGAGCGCACATAGCATTTTCAGGGAGAATGTTTCTGAAAAATGAATAAATAGTGAATGGCCTGGATTTTTGAATTGTTGTTTTGATTCCTATGGATCCAGGTCGATTTTTATCATTGACAGCAGCAGTTTATTTTGCTATAGTTAATCCACATCAAAATCTCAGACATATATTTCTATATTTCATTTGTCTGAACATGTTATCGAAGAGATAACAATATCTCATTTTCAAGGCTATATCAGCATGAGATTCCATTTTTGATGATTTAAAAACAAAAGAATA
>OHCL01000632.1_pt1 | contig 11721 bp, 10 predicted proteins | sample 1577591 | NCBI WGS metagenome assembly OHCL01 (sample SAMEA3879549, study PRJEB24766) | human gut metagenome | biome: human-associated habitat; feature: feces | place: USA | collected 1985/1987
CTTTTTCAAATCCTTAGCAGGAATCTGCGCATCATTATGCTCCATAATAATCTCATCATCTTTTATCCAAAATTTTGCAGACACCTTTGACGGAGCGCCTTTGCATACATGAACATGAGGCGGTTCACCATCTTCGCGCGACCAAAAGAAAAAGACATATCCCATAAAATCAAGTAACGCTTTAGGCACTTTTTTGCATCTCCTTCTCCTTTTCCCTCGCCATTTCCCAAATCAAAGGCATATTGTTACGCAAATAACGCTCCTGCATCATAATATCATCCTCTGAAAAGCCAAAGGCCTTGGTATTCGCAATGCACGGAAGCTGCCACTCCGAAAAATCAAAACCAGTAGCATTCGGACGTTCAAAACGAGCTACAATACTTGCAAACCCATCTTTGTTACGTGAAATATTAGAAAAAGTAAGAACAACCTCATTTATAGTGCTGTAATAGTTCGTCATAACAATTACCTCCATTCAAGTATCCTATCTATGTATCATTATACCATAGACCTCATACTATGAGCATTTATTTACCACTTCAAAAAGCCGCCACGCTCACGCGCAGCGGCTCACAGCAGTTCACTTACAACACTGCCACATATACTGCTTTTCATCGGCAGCTTGTGAAGATAAGAATTTCATTCTTAGCAAAGACCATAACATCATTTCAAAGTGCAACTCAATCAAAGGATTTTCTCACAACATATGTAGTTTTGCCGTCAGGAATATCCGGATTCTGCTCGAAAATAGAGCATAGTACAGACGTTAATTTATCGGTAGCAGCCTCTGACTGCATATTAATTGTGTAAACCTGATGCTGATAAACCTCCTTACCTTTGGAATTTTTAAACTTTACCTTATTGTTATGCTTTGGTCCAAGGGCATACAGATAAATAGCATGATATTTTTCATTAGGATTATTTATCTTGGAATCATTGACGAATCTACCATTGTAAGACGGGTGGAATTCAAGCGTCGATGCAAAATCATCAATGTACTTAAGCATTTCCGGCGTAATTTTAGGTGTTTTCGTCACATCCTTAATGTAATTGGGATATCTGTAATATTTTCCGTCCTGAGGTTTTACTACAACATTCTCCACCTTCTTCTCCGGCTCAGGCGCAGGCTTTTTGTCCTTGGCATCATCCCCGCAGCCTGCTGCCAAAAGCAGTGCTGCAACCAAGCCCGCCGCAGCCAGATACTTAAATTGCTTTTTCATAATCTTCGCCTCCTTTTTTCATCTGCTTAAGCTTTTGCTTTTCTCTACGCTCATTATATGCCAGGGAGTGAAAAAGCACTCCACCCCAAAAGCCGTTTTAGGATAGGACGCTCAAAATTTTTATCGATTTATGCTAAAGCAGCTCATTTAAAAACCTTCTTCATGATTGTTCTGCTCTTGCCGTCCGGAATGGCCTCATTCTGCTCATAAACAGAATACTCAACATATACAACTTTATTGGTATCTGCCTTTACAGACATACGGATATGATAAACCTCCTGCTGATATACTTCCTTCCCCTTAGAATTTTTAAATTTGTTATTGCGATTATGATTGCTGCCATTGGCATGCAGCCAGATACGATGATATTCTTCATTAGGTCTGTTAATGCGTGAATCATTAAGGAATTTACCTTTTTCAGACGGCGCCAATTTTACGGTCGAAGCAAAATCATCTACATATTTAATCATCTCAGGCGTCATTTCCGGCGTTTTGGTTACATCATCAAGATAGGAAGGATATCTGTAATATTTTCCCTCTGGCGGTTTAACTACCGGTGCTTGGGCTTTTTTATCTACCTTCTGCTCTGTCTTGATGTCCAGCTTATCAACTTTCTTCTTGTCCTTGGCATCATCGCCGCAGCCTGCCGCCAACAGCAGCGCTGCAATCAAGCCTGCCGTTGCCAAATACTTAAAATGCTTTTTCATAATCTACGCCCCCTTTTTTACATCTGCTTAAGCTTTTTGCTTTTCTCTACGCTTATTATATGACCGGTAGTGAAAAAGCGCCCCACCCCAAAAGCAGTTTTAGGGTAGGACGCTCAAAATTTTTCGTTTTTTTAGCTAAAAAAGTTATTTTTCAGTGGAAATTGCTTCTTCCGGCAAAAGCTCAGGCAGTTTTGCCCTTCAGCTTGAGCACTACCGCCAGCAGCAGGCTTACTACAAAGCAGGCGCTGAAGAAGTACAGGGTAAAGCTGTAGCTGTGTGTGCGCTCGTAAATTACGGATAAAAGCAGCGGTCCCGCAATACCTGCCAGGCCCCACGCTGTTAAAATACGTCCGTGGATTGCGCTCAGCTGCTTCGTGCCAAACAAATCGCTCAGATATGCCGGCATGCAGGAGAAGCCGCCGCCGTAGCAGGTGATGATAATGAACACCAGAAGTTGGAACATAAAGCTTTCATTTACGCCACCCAAAAGGTAGAATGCCACAATCTCAATCACAAAAAATGCCAGATAGGTATTTGCGCGACCAATGTAGTCGGAAATAGTGGACCACACAATACGGCCGCCGCCGTTCAGCAGGCCGATGATACCAACCATAGACGCCGCCGCAATCGGAGACATACCGATAACCTCCTGTGCCATGGGCGAAGCTACAGCCAAAAGACCGATACCGCAGGTGATGTTCGTAAAGAAAATCCACCACAAAGCATAGAACTGCCAGGTGTGCATAGCCTCCTTCACAGTGTACTGCACATGCTCAGGCATCTTTGCCTTAAACTGTCCCTTGCCTGCTGCAGTTTCCTGCTTTGGCGGCTCCAGATAAAGTGCGGAAGCAGTCATCACTAGTGCGTAAATGCAGGCCAAAATCACAAAGTTTTCTACCAGGCCGTATTTAGCAATCAAAATCTGCATCAACGGACCTGCAACGAGGCTGGCAAAGCCAAAGCCCATAATCGCCAGGCCGGTTGCAAGACCGCGATTATTGGGGAACCACTTCACCAGTGTAGACACCGGTGTAATATAGCCTGTTCCCAGACCGATACCGCCGATAACGCCGTAAAAAAGATATAACAGCAGCAGGCTGTGCTGTGTCAGTGCATAAGCTGTACCCAGCAAGCCGCTTACGAAAAAGCACATGGATATCAGACCGCTGCGGCGCGGACCGTATTTTTCAACATACGTTCCCAAAAAGCCTGCGGAAGTACCCAAGAACAAAATCGCCAGTGAGAAGGTCCAGGTAACCTCCTTCAGCGAAAAACCCATAGCCTGCATAATAGGCTTCGTCAGTACGCTCCATGCGTATACGCTGCCAATGCTGATGTGAATACCGATGGCTGCCAGCACGATCAGCCATCTGTTTTTTGTCTGTTGCATCATGAATACCTCTCTTTATAAGTATTACCTAGTCACCCAGGTTTTCTCTTTTGCTCCTTATAAAGAAAAAACGTCTGGGCGATTTTGCCCAGACGGTCGGCGCATACATTCATCTGCCTCCACGTGGTCAATTCCACTTATCCGTCAGGAAGCAGACTGCATTAGGTTATGACTCTATTATACACAAATTTCCGCAATTGTCAACATATAGTGTTTTGTTAATATTTTGTTACTATATAGTGTAGTAAATTCCCCCTTCCGCCTCACTTCGCTCAGCACCTTACCCTATGGGGCACACCCCTCAGTCATCGCCTACGGCGATGCCAGCTCCCTTGCAGGGAGCATATAGAAGGCTAGCACACTGCACTAATTTAAGCAATTAATATATCGCAGTGAAAACATAAAAATTTTAGGGAATGAGTGTTTGGAACCATAGAAGTGTCGCAACTGTTTGAGCGATAAGCTTACTACTATAGCAAAAACTTTTAGCATAGCGCGAGTTTTGCGGCACTTCGTCCTGGTTCCACACGAAATTGCCGTCCGCAAATCGCTTCTTCATATTTAGTATGAAACACCCAACTCGCCAAGCGATTCTCGGGAAAATTTTTCGTTGCAACGCGATATATTAATTGCGATACACACACAACCCCTCTCCGTCATCGCTTCGCGATGCCACCTCTCCCCTAGGAGAGGCTAGTAGATTAAGCTAAAGCTCACACAAGCACAAAAAGAGCCGCGCAAACGCGCGGCCCTTCAAATACTCATCAAGCTAAATTTATTTCTTACGAAGATTTACAGTTGTCGTATGCTTGCAATGCTGGCAGCAAGCCTTACCGCCACCGGCATCACAACCAATGCAGCCACCGGTTTTATGTGCCTTGATGACCTGCTTGGATGCCAAATACACACAACCAACAATAATCAGACCAATAATCCAGGTTGCCATACGAAACACCTCTTTTATTTTGCATCAACGCTCATAACAGTCTCTTTGTTATATTTCTTAGCCGGACGGAAGAGCAGATACAGGAACGCAATCAGGAAAACAACAGCTACAGCAGTACCGAAGCTGAACGCTTCACCACCGACAAATACTCTGCCGAACTGGTAAACCATCAGGCACATGCTATAAGCATACAGGTTTTGGAAGAGGATAGTTGCCCAGGTCCACTTCTTGCTGTTCATCTCCTGGCTCATAGTAGAAATAGCTGCCAGGCAGGGAGAATCCAGCAGGTTGAACACCAGGAAGGAGAACGCTGCAACCGCACTCGGGAAGAACGCCATAACAGCAGTCCACAAATCAGGCTCATCCTCAGCTGCATCAGCCAGACCGGAAAGAATAGCCATCGTGCTGACAATAGATTCCTTAGCCACAAAGCCAGAGAAGGCCGCAGCCACAGCCTGCCAGCTGTCAAAGCCCAGAGGAGCGAAGATAGGAGCAAGACCATTACCAATGTAAGCAACAAAGCTCTTTTCAGTATCAACCATAGCAACAGAGCCTTCATCAATACCAAAGCTTGCCAGGAACCACATAACAACGCAGCACAGGAAGATAATAGTACCGGCTTTTTTCAGGAAGCCTGCAACACGCTCCCAGGTATGCAGCAATACGTTCTTAGCAGCAGGCAGATGGTACGGCGGCAGCTCCATAACAAACGGAGCAGGATCGCCGGCAAACAGCTCAGTCTTTTTCAGAATGATGCAGGCAGTAATTACAGCGAAGAAGCCAACGAAGTACATTATCGGAGCCATGTACCAGTCACCACCCATAATAGCGCCGGAAAGCAAAGCAATAACAGGCAGCTTAGCACCACAGGGGATAAAGGTGGTAGTCATGATAGTCAGACGACGGTCGGTTTCGTTTTCAATAGTACGGGAAGCCATAATACCCGGTACACCGCAGCCTGCAGAAATCAGCAGAGGGATGAAGCTCTTGCCGCTCATGCCGAACTGACGGAAGAAACGGTCCATAATGAAGGCTACACGCGCCATATAACCGCAGTCCTCCAAAAAGCTCAACAGCAGGAAGACAATCGCCATCTGCGGAGCAAAACCAATCGGTGCACCAATGCCGCCGATAATACCATCAACCACAAGAGATACAAGCCAATCCTCACATTCGGCAGCCTCCATGTGCTCCTGCACCCAAGGCTGAATCCATTCGCCAAACAATGTATCATTGGTGAAATCGGTTACAACCGTACCGATAGTTTCTACAGCAATGTAGTAAACCAAGAACATGATAATCGCGAAAATCGGCAGAGCCAGAAAACGGTTCGTTACAATGCTGTCGATTTTATCGGAAATAGTCAGACCGGTATGGCCTTTGACAACTGCATTGCTCATCAGCTCGCCAATGTAGTTATAACGCTCGTTGGTAATAATGCTTTCGGCATCATCATCCAGCGCTTCCTCGCAGGCTGCAACGATTTCTTCAATCTTAGCCTGCTCGCCCTCGCTCAGGCCCAAAGCATCAGCAATTTTCTTATCACGCTCAAACAGCTTTACCAGCAACCAACGCTCGCTCATACCGTGCACCTTGTTGCCTGCTTCGCGGGCAATCGCAGTCAGAGCATCCTCAACCTCGCTGCAGAAGCGCATATATTTCGGTGCAGCACCGCCGACAGCTTTAATTGCTTTTTCGGCAGCCTCACCGGTGCCTTCACCCTGCAGTGCGGAGGTTTCCACAATTTCGCAGCCAAGCTCGGCAGCCAGCTTAGCAGTATCAATCTTATCGCCGTTCTTGCGCACGATATCAATCATGTTCAAAGCAATAGTTACGGGATAACCCATCTCCATAACCTGCGTAGTCAGGTACAGGTTACGTTCAATGTTAGAGCCGTCAACCAGATTCAGTACGCCGTCAACATCATTTTGCAGCAGATAGTTACGGGAAACAACCTCCTCCAAAGTGTACGGAGACAAGGAATAAATACCGGGCAGGTCGGTAATAATTACATCATCATGACCTTTAAGGCCGCCTTCTTTTTTCTCTACAGTTACGCCGGGCCAGTTACCAACATATTGGTTGGAACCGGTCAAATCATTAAACATTGTTGTTTTGCCGCAGTTAGGGTTACCAATCAGGGCAATCTTGATCTGTTTCATCTTTTACCTCCAAATTATTCTACAACGATGTGTTCAGCCTCGCCGTTACGCAGTGTCAGCTCATAACCACGCACAGTTACCTCTACCGGATCACCCAGCGGTGCAACCTTACGTACGAATACGCTCACACCCTTAGTCACGCCCATATCCATAATACGTCTTTTTACCGCACCCTCGCCAACGAGCTTAGCAACGGTAACTGTTTCACCAACAGGAACTTCTTTTAATGTTTTCATAACATCCTCCACTTGCATCAGATAAATATTTTGGCTGCCATCTGCTTGCTCAGGGCAATGCGGGCATCCTTCACATTGACGATAAGATTACCGTCAATTTCAGAAATAACAGTTACAGCTGAGCCTTCTACAAAGCCCAGGTTAGCCAGAAAGCGTTTGATTTCATCCTTGCCGTGAACAGCGCTGATCTTGTTAGTCTCGCCGCGACGGGCCATTAATAAAGGCATCATAATTCCCTCCAAAGAATTTGTTAGCAGATACTAACTTGACACGATTTTTTTAGTAGTTAGGCATTCCTAACTACTATTGAAAGTTTACGTCAGCTATAAATTTTTGTCAAGCATTTTTTGTAAAATCCTATGCTAATTTACAAAATTAGTTAGCTTCTGCTGTCATGTTTACAAAAAAATATCGGCTGACTTTATAGTCAGCCGATGTAAACTAAATCAGCATATTAGCTATAGCTTTTTATTATATCTTTTTGTAGAGAATACGGATAGAATTCAGTACACACAGCAGTGATACGCCGGTATCCGCAAAGACTGCCGCCCACATGGAAGCGTAGCCCATAAGGCCTGCAATCATAATGATAACCTTAACAGTCAGAGCGAAAATTACATTCTGCCAAGCAATCGCACCGGTTGCACGCGCAATCGCAATAGCCTGCGGAATAGCCTTCACTTCGGAATTCATGAAGACAACATCGGCAGCTTCAATCGCTGCATCTGCACCGCTGCCCATAGCAGCGCCAGCATCCGCACCAGCCAGTACAGGCGCATCGTTAATGCCGTCACCAACGAACATAACCGGGCCGTACTTGTTGCGCAGCATATTCAGCTCGCTGAGCTTATCCTGCGGCAGCAGCTGAGCACGTACCTCGTCAATGCCTGCTTCCTTAGCCACAGCCTGCGCTTCCTTCTGCGCATCGCCGGTGAGCATAGCAGTTACCAGGCCTTGTGCCTTCAGCGAAGCAATTGCTTCCTTGGCATCTTCCTTCAGGGTATCGTTAATCAGCAGCTGGCCCATGTATAAGCCATTGTCGGCAACAAGCACCTCACTGCCGCTTTCGGTGGGAGTATAGCCGCCGTATTCAACGTTAAAGCGTTGCAGCAGCTTGGTATTGCCGCACAGAACCTTACGTGCACCAAAGTACGCAACCAGGCCTTCACCGGCAATTTCTTCAAACTTATCTGGGCGTACAAGCTCCAGCTTTTCAGCCTTAGCAGCCTCTACGATGCTTACGGCAATCGGGTGTGTAGAAACAAGCTCTGCACTTGCACACAGGCGCAGCAGCTCGTCGGCATTCATGCCTTCGGCAGCATTAACCTTCTGCAGTACAAAGTTACCCTTGGTAACGGTACCGGTTTTATCCATAACTACGGCAGCAATGTTTTTCAAAGCCTCCATAGCAACGCCGCCTTTAAAGAGAATGCCGTACTTGGAGCCGGCGCCGATGCCGGAGAAGAAGGCCAGCGGCACACTCAGCACCAGTGCGCAGGGGCAGCTGATAACGAGGAAGGTCAGCGCAGTATAAATCCATTTATTCCAGTCGCCGGTAATCAGGGACGGAATCACGGCAGTCAGTACTGCGGCAGCAACAACAAACGGAGTATAGATACGTGCGAAACGGGTAATGAAGCGGTCGATGGTCGGCTTGCTGGCAGCAGCGTTTTCTACGCTGTCCAGAATGCGGGTAACCATGGACTCTTCCAAAACCTTTTCTACACGGATTTTCAGCATACCGGAGGTATTTACACAGCCGGAAACAACCTCATCGCCATATTTGCGTTTTACAGGCACAGGCTCACCGGTTACCGGAGATGTATCCACCAGGCTTTCGCCGTCGATAACAACACCGTCCAGAGGGATACGGTCGCCTACGCGCACCAGCAGGATATCGCCTACATGGGCATCAGCAGCAGGAATAACCTTTACATCTTCGCCCACCAGCAGGTTGACAACCTCCGGACGCAGGTCAACAGCGTCCATAATCTGGCCACGGCTCTTTTCTACCGCACGCTGCTCAAAGTATTCGCCCACACGATAGAAGAACATAACACCAACAGCCTCTTCCCAGGCCTGAATTGCAAACGCACCTAATGTTGCAACGGTCATGAGGAAGTTTTCGTCAAATACATTACCCTTGGCAATATTCTTCAAGGCAGTCAGCACAATGCGTCCGCCAAGCAAAATATAAGCAAAAATCAGGAAGTACATATGATACGCTTCCGGCACCAGTCCCAGCCATTCGGTGATAATGAATACTGCACCGCCAAGTACGATTTCGATAATTGTCTGTTTTTCGCTCAGCTCGGAGAAGATACCGCCGGATTTTTTGCGTTCCTCCAGCTCAGGAGCCAGAGAAGGCTTGCTTTCAGCCTCCAGCAGTACAACACCCTCTTCTACCTTATCGGTTACAGCCTGCATTTTCTCCAGCAGACCGTTGTAATCCTTAGCACTTACGCGCAGCTTTTTCGTAGTAAAGGTCAGGGTAGCTTCATCAATCTCAGGCATAGCGTTCAGCGCGCGTTCAATCTTGGCACCGCAGTTAGCGCAGTCCAGATTTTGCACCAAGTATACTCTGCTCTTGCCGCCTAATTGCGGACGGCGGTCACGCGGTACTACCACTACGTCGGATTCGATAGCTGTGCAGATTTTCTGAATTTCCGGCAGCAAAGCCTCATGGTCTGCAGCGCTGAGGCGCAGCTGCTTGGTAGCAAAGCTTACGTTGGCATAGGTTACGCCGGGCAGCTCTTTGATTTTGTATTCCATTTTGGCAGCGCAGTTAGCACAGCCAAGGTTTTGCAGAATATATACACGCTTAATTTTATCGGCATCCGGCATACGGCAGGTGCAATTAGCCAGGCTCTCGCCGCATACATCGCAGTACTCCTCATGCGGATGGCAGATTTCGCAATTACAGTCAGCAGGATGACCGGGAACGTGATGTCCGTGTGCATGAGCGTGCTCATGACCGTGGTCGTGTCCGCAGCCGCATTCGTCACCGTGTGCGTGAGCATGTTCGTGCTCGTGGTCGTGTCCGCAACCGCATTCGTCACCGTGTGCGTGAGCGTGAGCGTGTTCGTGCTCATGACCATGGTCGTGCTCATGACCATGGTCGTGTCCGCAACCGCACTCGTCGCCGTGAGCGTGTTCGTGTTCGTGGCCGTGGTCGTGTCCGCAACCGCACTCGTCGCCGTGTGCATGAGCATGTTCGTGTTCGTGCTCATGGTCGTGTCCGCAACCGCATTCGTCACCATGTGCGTGAGCGTGTTCGTGCTCATGGTCGTGTCCGCACGCGCACTCGTCGCCGTGCGCGTGAGCGTGTTCGTGCTCGTGATTATGCTCATGTTCATTACCACAGCAGCAATCATCGCCATGCTCATGCGAATGCTCTTCATGTTCATGGTCATAATCGTGTCCGCAACCGCATGCATCACCATGACTATGCTTAGGCACATGTCCCATAGTTTTGTGATCATGGTCCTTGCCGCAGTGACCGCAGGTGCAGCCTTCCGGATGCTTGCTGTAATCCTCTACACTATTGATATGGCCGTCGATGTGACGAAAAGCTCTTACATCGCCGGCACCGTTACGGATATCTTCTAAATCTTTCTTCATTATATCTGCCACCTTTCTTTTCAGGTTATCTCGCTCTTCATATGAGTATTCATTCATATGTAATGTAAAAAATAATAGGAAAGGTGATAACACCTTTCAGTAAATTCTTTGATACCTATATTATAACACAAATAACGTATGAGTCAATACTCACTTATAAAATTAGTGATAAAAATTCCTAAGAAAAAAATGGGTACAGCACATTCGCTGTACCCACTATAAAAATTGATGGAGAAAATTACTTTTAAAGAAGCTCTACGCTTACGCATATCGCTTTATGACTATATTAGTCAAACAGATGGCAGGCAACCCAATGGCCGTGCTCAACCTCTTTCAGCTCAGGCTTAACCTGTACGCAATGCTCGGTGCAGTGCTCGCAACGGCTGGCAAAGGGACATCCAGGCGGCAGGTCCAGCGGACTCGGGATTTCGCCTTCCAAAGGCTCAATCTTTTCGCCAGGCTTGAAGTCTACCTTAAATACAGCACCCATAAGCGCCTTGGTGTACGGATGCTTGCAGTGTTCTGCAATACGGCCGTGCTCCATCCATTCTACTACATTACCCAAGTACATTACCGCAACCTGATGGCACATCAAATCTACCAGACCAAGGTCATGGGCAATAAACAGATAGGTAATATTTTTTTCTTTTTGAATGCGGCACAGCAGCTCGCAGATTTTTTCCTGTACAGAAACGTCCAGCGCGCTGGTTGCTTCGTCGCAGACAATAATCTTCGGTTCCAGTGCCAGAGCGCGGGCAATGCCCAGACGCTGACGCTGACCGCCGGACATGCTGTGCGGATAGCGGTCCTTGAATTCAGCAGGCAGCTCAACCATTTCCAGCAGCTCTGCTGCTTTGGCATCTACCTCGCTGTTTTTAATCAGGCCGAAGTTTTTCAAAGGCTCGGTGAGGATATCCTTAACAAGCATCTTCGGGTTGAAGGCAGCAGTAGGATCCTGGAACACCATCTGGATGTTCTTTCTGTCCTGACGCAGCTGTTCACCCTTGGACTGCATCAAATCATGGCCTTCGAAAATTGCTTCACCGCTGGTAGCAGGGTGAATACGCAGCAGAGTACGCACAAGAGTACTCTTACCGCAGCCGGATTCACCGATGATGCCCAGGGTACGGCCTTCGTATGCACGCAGGTTGATGTCATTGCAGGCAGTCAGAAACTTGCCGCCGTCAACTGCGAATTTTTTGGTAAGGTGGTTAATCTCCAGTACCAGTTTAGTACGTTCATAGGCCGGTCTTTCATTATTGCTCATAATATGTCTTACCTCCTATGACCGGAACTGCCCTCAGCAGTTGTTTTGTATAATCATCCTGCGGATTGCCGATAACGTCCTCACGCTTGCCATATTCCACAACATGACCGCCCTTCATAACCATCAGCTTGTTGGATACATAGGAAGCAACGCCCAGGTTATGGGTAACCAT
>OHCL01000652.1_pt1 | contig 11557 bp, 15 predicted proteins | sample 1577591 | NCBI WGS metagenome assembly OHCL01 (sample SAMEA3879549, study PRJEB24766) | human gut metagenome | biome: human-associated habitat; feature: feces | place: USA | collected 1985/1987
GTGATACATCAGAAAAGCCATACCATTACCTGCGCTTGCGACACCTGCGTATTTTACGACAATGTCATCCGGCGCTTCACCGTCGAGGAGCTCGAAAAGCTCCAAGGGCTCCCTGCTGGCTACACAGCAGCCGTCCCGGAACCGGCGAGAAAGAGAGCAATCGGAAACGGATGGACGGCTTCAGTCATCGCGGAGATCTTCAAACTCCTCCCACAGGCTGAAACTGTTGCAAAAACGGACGTCGCATAGCCCGGGTAAGTATGCACCAACAGCGCGCCAGCCGACAGCGTCGAGCTGGCCGGAAAGGAGGAAACGCATGAACCAGACAACCAAAGAGACCCGGCGCCGCAGCTATGACGCCGTACTCCCCAAGCGGGCCGCCCGCTGCCGCCTGATCCTCGAGACCCTCGGCAACCGTGAGCTCACGGCCAGCGAGATCACTGAGGAGCTCGTCGCAGCCGGCCGGATCCCGTACTTCAACCGCAACTACGTCGCCCCGCGGCTCACAGAGCTGAAGGAGATCGGGATCCTCACGACGGTCGGCCGCCGTAAGGCCACCCGCTCGGACGCCACCGAGGCCGTGTGGGCCAGAGCGGAGCCTTCAGGCCCCACGGGACAGACGTCCGCAGCCTACGCAGACAACCCGACCGAGGCTGAGCAGATGACGCTCGGATCGGCCACCTGAAAAGAAAGGAGAAACCCCATGAACGAACAGAACCAGCGCGACAGCATCATGTCGATGGCCCGCGGCGCCTTCGAGGAGCGCGTCGACTATGAGATGGACAAGGTGATCCAGAACATCCTCGACCCCAACACGAAGGCCACGGCCAAGCGCAAGATCACCCTCACCATCGAGCTGACCCCGGACGACGAGCGCCGCACCATCGGCGTCTCCGTGACAGCCAAGTCTACGCTCGCAGCCACCAACCCCGTCGCCACGGCCCTCTATGTCACCTCTGACGGCAACGGCGAGCTCGTCGTCGCTGAGATGGTGCCGCAGGTGCCCGGCCAAATGAACATGGACGGCACGCAGCAGGAGGCCCCGAAGCTCCTGAAGCTCGTCCAGCACGCATAACAACCCACAACACAGAACAAGGAGGACAACACAATGCTCGCAAAAATGATCGACAAAATCGTCAGCCTGAAGGAGACCAAGATCTTCGAGATCGGCGGCCAGACCTACGCCGACGCATCCCTCACCCGCATCCCTCACCCGCATCCCGCCCCACGTCGACCGCCCTGACTGCATCAGCGTCAGCGGACTCGATAGCATCTGCAAGCTGATCCGCACCGAGCTCGAGAAGGTCGGCACGACCATCATGGTGCAGGCCAAGAGCAACGACACCGTCGAGGTGATGACCACCTACCTGAGCGACTTCTCCCGCAACACGCTCTACCGCGCCAAGGCTGACGCCCCGGGCCTGCGCACCGGCTTCAGAGGACGCGAGGTAGCTCTGATCGAGCTGCGGAGCCTCTGCATCCCCAACGAGGGCACGGCCTACCTGCTCGACCTGCTGAGCCGCATGACCAACGAGAACAGCGTCAGCACCAACGACAACGGCGTCACGCAGACCGTCGAGGCACGTCAGGGCGTCGCCCTCAACGCGGTCGTCGAGATCAAGCCCCGCGTCATGCTGCGGCCGTTCCGCACCTTCCTCGAGGTGGAGCAGCCCGAGAGCGAGTTCCTGCTGCGCGTGGATCCCGACGAGGGGATCGGCTTCTTCGAGGCTGACGGCGGCATCTGGAAGCTCGAGGCCAAGAAGAACATCGCCGACTACTTCCTGAAGAACATGGGCGATCTGATCGACGCCGGCAAGGTCGTCGTCATGCAGTAAGTGAAGCGCCGGGCGGGCTCCGGCCCGCTCGGCTTTTCTGAAAGGAGCAGCACCGTGAAAGAATACGAAACCCTCACCCGTGAGAAGGTCGACGTCGTGCCCTTCGGCTGCGGTATGCCGGAGACCCACCTGATGCAGGACTGGGGCGACAAGATGCTCGACCTGATCCTGAACGGGCCCACCATCAACGGCATCAAGAAGGACGAAGTGCGCGCCATGCTGCGTGAGACCTACACGGCCCTGAAGCAGTACGAGAAGATCGGCCCGATGGCCTCGCCCTTCATCAACGACCCGACGTCCGAACCGCCTGCACAGCCTGCGCGCTGAAGGGGCTCGGCAAATAATACTGGAGGTAATACATGAACAACGAAAGAAACAACACGACGGCAGGCGGGATCGGCTTCTGCGGCCTTCTCGCCGCCGCCTTCATCGTCCTGAAGCTCACCGGCGTCATCAACTGGAGCTGGCCGTGGGTACTGGCCCCGATCTGGATCCCGACCGCCATCACCCTCGCCATCATCGTGATCGTGCTCGTGGTCGTACTGGTCAGAGAGCTGACGAAGGGAGGCCGCCCGTGATGACCACGGAGGAGCGCCGGGCCCTGCTGGATCGTGCGATCACGACCTACGGCGCGCCGGCGCAAATGGACATGGCCGTCGAGGAGATGGCCGAGCTGACCAAAGCCCTCTGCAAGGTGAAGCGCGTGAGCTGCGCCGCAGAGGCGAAGGCTGCACTCGAGAACGCGGTCGAGGAGATGGCAGACGTCCAGATCATGCTCGACCAGCTCCGCATCATCTTCGGCCGCAGCACGGCCGAGGCTGAGGAGTACAAGCTGGAGCGCCTGAAGAAGCGACTCGACGCAGCCACAGCAGCGGAGGCATCTCACCGCGGCTGAAAGGAGGAACCACATGGCAAAAGACAAACCGCAGCCGCAGACCGGCCCCGAGATCGAGGAGTACAGCACCACGGCCACGCCGAAGGCATACGCCGGCAGCGTCCCCGTGTTCTGCGCACACGACGCCATCGTCCCGCTGAAGGATCTGCGGCCCAACCCCAAGAACCCCAACCAGCACCCGCCGGAGCAGATCAAGCTCCTCGCCTCTATCATCCGGGCGACAGGCTGGCGCGCCCCGATCACCGTCAGCAAGCGCAGCGGGCTCGTCACCAAGGGCCACGGCCGTCTCATGGCCGCGCAGCTCGACGACCTGACCGACGCCCCGGTCGACTATCAGGACTACGCCAGCGAGGCCGAGGAGCTGGCCGACCTGACGGCTGACAACCGCATCGCGGAGCTCGCCACCACCGACAACAAGATGCTCGCCGAGGTTTTCGCCGACATCGACACCGGCGAGATCCCGTTCATGCTCAGCGGCTACACCGAGGACGACTACGGCAACATCGTGACAGCTCTCTCTGAGGCGCTGCACACCAAGGAGCCGAGCAGCGACCCCGACGCCGAGATCCCGGCCCCGGCCGCGCCGGTCACACAGTACGGCGACCTCTGGATCCTCGGTCGGCACCGCGTCCTCTGCGGAGACTGCACCCGGCCGGAGGATCGCGCCCTGCTGCTCGACGGCAACAAGCCTGAGATCCTGCTGACCGACCCGCCCTACTGCTCGGGCGGCAGCAAGGAGTCACAGAAGTCGACCGGCAGCATCGGCACCGAGCGCAAGAACGGCAAGGCCCCGAAGATCGCCAACGACATCCTCAGCACGCGCGGCTACCAAAACCTGATCCGCGGCGCACTCACCGACATCCCCTGCCTCTACGCCTACATCTTCACCGACTGGCGTATGTGGGTATATCTGTTCGACCTCGTCGAGGCGGCCGGCTTCGGCGTCAAGTCTGAGATCGTATGGGACAAGGGCACGCCGGGCATGGGCGTCGGCTGGCGCTCGCAGCATGAGCTCATTCTGTTCGGCGCCAAGGCCGCCACCCACTTCGACGGCCACAAGGGCTACGGCAACGTACTGAGCATCTCCCGCTCCGGGAACGAGCTGCACCCCACGCAGAAGCCCGTCGAGCTGCTGGAGAAGCTGGTCGACAACACGGACTTCGCCACGGGCGTCTATGATCCATTCGGCGGCTCCGGCACGACGCTGGCCGCCTGCGAGGCATACGGGCAGCCCTCCTACATCATGGAGCTGACGCCCGCCTTCACGGACGTGATCGTCAAGAGGTACATCAGAATAACAGGAAAGACAACCGTGCGCTGCGTCCGTCAAGGCCGAGAGCTACCGCGTGAGGAGATCGCCGCGATCTTCGAGCCTGACGAGGAAGGAGGTGAGCAGGAGTGACGCCCTGACATAATGAGCGAGAAGCCGATCACACAACGGATCAAGGACAGGCTCGCGGCCTACACCGCCATGCTGAGGGACATCGACAACCAGCTCGAACGCCTCGACCGCATGGAGATGACGATGGCATCACCGCCCGGCCCTGATCTGACAGGTATGCCACGCGGATCCGGCACACCATCCGACCGCACCGGCATGATGGTGGAGCGGAAAATGGAGCTCGAGGAACAGATCGACCGGCTCAAGGCTGAGGAGAAGCAGGAGCGCAACGCCATCGAGGGCCTGATCCTCCAGCTCTCCGATCCCGACGAGCGCGCCGTCATCCGGCTGCGCTACTTCGACCGGGCTGACTGGGAGAGCACCTGCGGCGTCCTGTTCGGTGATCGGCGGGACTACGTCGACAGAGTGGACGCCTACCAGAACAGGACATACAAGATCCACGGCCGCGCCCTGCTCAACCTCGCCGCCGTGCTGGACGAGCTGGAGCCCCTGCCTGAGCTGCGGCAGTAAAGCGCAGTAAAAGGAACAAAAGGGAAGTAAAAGGAATTGAAAAGCAGTAGCGCCCCGTGCTATTCTATATCCTGCAAAAGACCGCCGGACACACGGGCAACGCCGTGACAATTCCGAGCGGCTGACCAGAGGAAAACCGAATAACAACCGCTGGTCTCTTTTTGCATATTCAGGAGGTGACAACAACGGCAAAGGCAACCATCACCATGCAGGTCGAAAACTTCCAAAAGCTCATGGACACCGTCGCACAGATCGACGAGCAGGGCCGCAAGGCCGTGAAGGCCACCGTCCGCGACGTCAAGGCCAGAGCGCCGAGCTGGATCGCTCAGGAAGTCACGTCGGTCTACAACATCAAGAAGGGCGAGATCACCCCGTCCGGCAAGAACAGCAGCAAGCCGAAGAAGATGGCGGGCAACGTCAGCGTCTCGGGCGAGACCATCGAGGAGCTGACCATCACCTACTCCGGCCGGCTGCTCACTCCCGTGCACTTCGGCATGACGCCCAAGACCGCCCCGCCCGGCAAGAGCTACACGCTGCGGATGCAGGTGGTCAAGGGACAGAAGAAGGTCATCGGCCGCTACCTGAACACCCGCACCCCGGGCGGCCCGTACTCCGAGCGATCGCACAATATCCTCATGGGGACAGGCAACACCAAGGCCGGCGGCGTCAGCGCCATTCCATTCCAGCGAATGAGCCGGACGCGCACCGACATCAAGAAGTTCACCACCATCTCGGTGCCCTCCATGATAACCAGCGAGCGCACCAATGAGAAGATAATGACTCGGCTCCAAGAGGAGACGGCCAAGCGCCTCCAGCACAACCTCGACCGAGCCCTCGGGAAATAGCCCGCAGCGGCCCACAGGGCGCCCCGCCACGGCGCCCGACACCGAGCCCGGCCCACACCGCCAGACGCGCACAGAGCGCGCCACAGCGCCGCGCAGACGCCTCCAAGGCCACGCACAGCGCCGCAAGGTACTGTGACGGGCCTCTCTGGCCTGCGGTGCTGGCGAGCCCAAAAAACGCGCAGCCGGGAAAAAATTTTTTCGGGCCGTTTCGTTTCGCCCGAGCGGCAGAAAGGAGGGAACGCCATGCCGAACCCAACCAACAACAAGCTCGTCGACAGCAAGACCATCGCGGCCCTGTTCGACATGACGCCCCGCCGAGTGCAGCAGCTCACCAAGGAGGGCGTCATCGCCGCGGTCAAGGAAGGCAACGCCAACCGCTATGACCTGCTGCCGACGATCCAGAGGTACATCCGATACCTGACGGCCAAGGCCAACGGCCGGGAGCCGTCGAAGAAGGACAGCGAGATCGAGGGCCGACGTCTGGAGGCTGAGGCTGACCTCAAGCGCAGCAAGGCAGACATCGCCGCCCTCCAGCTCAGTGAGCTCGAGGGCACCATGCACCGCAGCGAGGACGTCGAGGCTGTGATGACCGACCTCGTCTACAATATCAGGTCGATGCTCGTGGCCCTGCCGGGCCGTCTGGCCGTCGACGTCACCGGCGCAGCAACACCCGCCGAGGCGTCTGAGATCATCCGCACAGAGGTCTACAAGATCCTGACGGAGCTGGCCGGTTATAAATACGATCCCGAGGTGTACGCCCGGCGAGTAAGGGATCGGGAAGGCTGGAGCGAGCAGCTCGCCGATGACGCGGACGACTAAAAAAGCCGCCGCGAAGCTCAATACCGCCATCGCCGGAGCGGTCAAACGCTTCGCCCCGCCTGAGAGCCTGACCGTGGACGAGTGGGCCGACAAGCACCGCCGCCTCTCCCCGGAAAGCTCAGCCGAGGCCGGCCCGTGGCGTACCAAGCGCACCCCGTACCTCGAGGAGCCCATGCGGGCCTTTACGGATCCGAAGGTGCACAAAATAGTCATGGTGGCCGCTTCTCAGGTCGGCAAGTCTGAGCTCGAGCTCAACATCATCGGCTACATCATCGACCAAGACCCCGGCAGCATCCTCTACGTCCACCCGACCATCGACGACGCCCGGAAGTTCAGCCGCCTCCGCGTGGCCCCTATGATCCGCGACAGCAAGCCCCTGAAGGCGAAGGTGCACGACGTCAAGGCCAAGGACAGCGGCAACACAATCCTCCAGAAGTCGTTCCCGGGCGGGATGCTCACCCTGACCGGCTCCAACAGCGCCTCGGCTCTGGCCTCCACGCCTGCCCGCTATATCATCGGCGACGAGCGCGACCGCTGGGCGACCAGCGCCGGCACCGAGGGCGACCCGTGGGCGCTGGCTGAAGCACGTCAGGCCACATTCTACAACGCCAAGGCGGTCGAGGTCTCCACCCCGACCATCAAGGGCAACAGCAACATCGAAACGAGTTTTTACCAAGGCACGCAGGAACGCTGGTGCCACCGCTGCCCCGAGTGCGGGGAGTACAGCGAGATCGTGTTCGACAATATCCACTTCGACCCGGAGGTCAAGAGGATCCGCGGGAAAAAGTCGTGGAGCCTCAAGAGCGGCGTCTCGTGGAGCTGCCCGGCGTGCGGCTGCTTGATCCCCGAGGACACCATGCGAAAGCAGCCTGCCAAGTGGATCGCCGACAACCCGGACGCCTACAAGAAGGGCGTCCGTTCTTTTTGGCTCAATGCCTTCTCGAGCCCGTGGACTCCGTGGGAGAAGATCGTCCTCAAGTTCCTCGACGCCAAGGATGACCCGCAGCGCCTCAAGGTCGTCTACAACACCCTGCTCGGCCAACTGTGGGAAGATCGCGGCGACCTCGAGGACGAGGACACCATGCTCGCCCGCCGTGAGGACTACGGCACCCGCTCGGACGGCACCCCTGTGGAGCTGCCTGACGGCGTGCTCGTGCTGACCTGCGGCGTCGACACTCAGGACAACCGCCTCGAATACGAGGTAGTCGGTCACGGGAAGTACGGCGAGACGTGGGGCGTCGTCAAGGGCTACATCATGGGCCGGCCAGACACCCCGGAGGTCTGGCAGCGGCTCGATGACGTGGTCGACCACGTCTACAAGTTCAAAAACGGCCGCGGTCTGAAGATCTCCATCACCTGCGTCGACTCCGGCGGCCACTTCACCCAAGAGGTCTATGAGGCGTGCCGGGCCCGCGTCGGCAAGCGCGTCTTTGCCATCAAGGGCAAGGGCGGCGACGGCATCCCCTTCGTCTCGCCCCCGAGCAAGGTGCCGATCCGCGACAACAAGCGGATCACCTGCTGGCTCTACACCATCGGAGTCGACGCCGGCAAGGCGACGATCATGGCTAATCTGAAGGTGCAGGAGCCCGGGCCAAAATACTGCCATTTCAACCGGCACCCCGACGCCGGTTATGACCTCAATTTCTTCAACGGGCTCCTCTCCGAGAAGCTGGTGCTCACACGCACACGCCGCGGCGACCGCTGGGCGTGGGAGAAGCTGCCCGGGCACAACCGCAACGAGGCCCTCGACTGCCGGGACTATGCCAACGCCGGCCTCAAGATCATCAACCCCGACATGGACGCCATCGAGCGCCGCCTGCAAGGACTGGAGGAAAAACCGAAGGCCCCGCAACAGCGACGGCAGCGGCAACGGCACAACCGGGCCGACGCCTTCGATGACTGGTAAGGAGGACAGACCACAATGAGAAAGACCCGCGAACAAATCGAGTACCAGCTCTCCATCAAGAGGAACCGGCTGGAGCTCTACCTGAAGCGAGAGGCCGAGATGCTGGACGGAGGCGTCCAGAGCTACGGCATCGGCTCGCGCAATCTGGCCCGCTACAACACCGACCTCGGATCCATCCGGGCCGCCATCAAACAGCTCGAGGCAGACATCGAAGCCCTCGAGGCCGCACTGAACGGCGAGAAGCCGCGAAAAGCTGTGGGAGTAGTGCCCCGAGACTGGTGAAAGAAGCCCCAAAAGGGGCTTTTTTCATAGGCCGACGCCGGGAGTTTTCACTCCTTTTCTCCCGGCCTGGCCATCTTCACCATGAAGGAGGTGAGCACCATCAGCAAAAGAAAAAGCAGAAGCCGCCCACAAAACAGGCGGCAGCAGCCGCGCCCCGTGAATAAGGGCTACGGCGACGCCGGCGCAAGCTGGCACAAGAAGGCGACCAAGGGCTTCAGAGCTATGAGCGGCAGCCCGAAGGAGGACATCGACGCCAACAACTACACCCTGCGGCAGCGTGCCCGGATGCTTTACATGGCGGCCCCGATCGCCACCTCTGCCATCCGCACCAACCGCACCAACGTCGTCGGCATCGGCCTCCAGCTCAAGAGCCGGATCGACCGCGAGGCGCTCGGCATGACGCAGGAGGCCGCGGACGCATGGCAGGCTCAGGCCGAGCGGGAGTTCGCCCTCTGGTCGGAGAACAAAAGGGCGTGCGACGCCACCGGCGTCAACAACTTCGCAGCCATGCAGCAGCTCGCGCTCTCCTCGTGGCTGGTCAGCGGCGACGTGTTCGCCGTCGTGAAGCAGTACGAGCCGACGCCGCTCACGCCCTACTCGCTGCGCCTGCATCTGATCGAGGCCGACCGAGTCGCCACACCGACGACCTCCGGCATCATCACCCCGATGCTGCTGACCACCGGCAAGGCGGCCAACGGCAACACCATCTACGACGGCGTCGAGGTGAACAGCGACGGCCAGATCGAGGCGTACCACATCCGCAGCACCTACCCCTTCGAGCTCGGCAGCACGACGACAACGTGGGCCCGCGTTCAGGCATACGGCGAGCGGACTGGACTGCCGAACATCCTGCACGTCATGGAGAGCGAGCGCCCGGATCAATACCGCGGCGTCAGCTACCTCGCGCAGGTCATCGAGCCCCTGCTCCAGCTTCGCCGCTACACCGAGAGCGAGCTGACCGCGGCGGTCGTCGAGTCGTTTTTCACGGCCTTCATCAAGACCGAGGCAGGCGCCGGCGACAACCCGTTCAACGAGGTCGGGAGCAGCCTGCCGGAGGTGAGCCGAGATCCTAACGAGTACGAGATGGGCCCCGGCCAGATCAACATCATGGAGCCCGGCGAGGACGTGACCTTTGCAGACCCCAAACGGCCGGCCAGCGGCTTCAACACCTTCCTGCGCGCCATCTGCGAACAGGTGGGCGCGGCGCTCGAGATCCCGGCCGATCTGCTGCTCAAGAGCTTCAACAGCTCGTACAGCGCCAGCCGTGCCGCCCTGATGGAGGCGTGGAAGGCGTTCCGCATGAGACGCAAGTGGTTTGTCGATGACTTCTGCACGCCGGTCTATGAGATCTGGCTCTCTGAAGCCGTCGCCCGCGGCCGCATCAGCGCCCCGGGCTTCTTCGCAGACCCGGCAATCCGCGCCGCATACCTCGGCGCCGAGTGGATCGGCCCCTCTCAGGGACAGCTCGACCCGACGAAGGAGATCACGGCCGAGATCCTCGCCATCGGCGAAGGCATCACGACCAGAGAACAGGCGACCATCCGACTCAACGGCGGCCAGTGGGACGCCAACGTCGACCAGCTCGCTCGGGAAAACGAGAAACTGCGCGCAGCGCAGGGGCAGGTCGACCAGAGCACAGCGGCCAGCGGCACGATCTCCGCAGCTCTGCGGGAGGCAATCGTCGCCGAGGCCATCAAAAGCATCAAGGAAGGAGACAAGCATGAGAACGCATAACACTCCCCGGCTCTGTGCCGGGCCTCAGACTGCGGGCACGCCGATCAAGTTCTGGAACGTCGCCAGCACCGGCGACGACGAGGGCGAGATCACCCTCTACGGCGACGTCGTGAGCCGTCAGCCTGTGGACTGGTGGACGGGCGAGCCCGAGCCCGGCCTCTACATCGCGCCCGAGAGCTTCATGGAGGATCTCGCGGCCGTCAAGGGCAAGAGCAACATCACCATCAAGATCAATAGCTGCGGCGGCGACCTCTACACCGGCATCGCCATCCACAACGCCATCAAGGGCCTGACCGGCCACAAGGTCGTCGTCGTGGAAGGCATCGCGGCCAGCGCGGCCAGCGTCATCGCTTGCGCAGGCGACGAGGTGCAGGTTTATCCCGGCAGCATGGTGATGATCCACGGCGTCGCCGGGCTGCTCTACGACTACTACACCCTCGCAGACCTGAAGAAGCTCCAGAAGGACTTCGACGCGAGCGAGCGGGCCATCGCGGAGATCTACCACGCCAAGACCGGCATCGAGGTCGACCAGCTCCGCAGCATGATGACCCGCGAGACGTGGATGGTCGGGCAGGAGGCCATTGACAACGGCTTTGCCGACACCCTGCTCACGGACGAAGGCCCCGACGTCACCCTGAGCGCCGACAAGAAGGTGCTCCTCGTCGCCGGCATCCGGCACGACGTCAAGGGCTTCAGGCACATCCCGGGGACGATCCCCATCGACAACAGCATCCACGCCGCCCCTGCGGCTGGAAATAAACACGCGGCCGCCAAGAACGACGGCCCCAAGAAGGAGGACAACAAGACCATGACCCTCGAAGAAATGAGAGCACAGCACCCCGACGTCGTGGCTCAGATCGAGCAGCAGGCGGCCGAAACTGCCAGAACGCAGGAGCGCGCCCGCATCGAGGCCATCGACAGCATCGCCGCAAGTGTGGGCGACGCGCAGCTCGTCAGGGACGCCAAGTACGGCGAGACCCCCTGCACCGCTGAGCAGCTCGCGCTCAAGGCTATGCAGAAGCAGGCGGCCCTCGGTGCCAAGCACCTGAAGGACGCCAAGGCTGACAACGACGAGTCCGGCGCTGCCGGCGTCGGCGCTGCCCCTAACGGCGGCGAAGAAGGCAGCGAAAACGACGACAAGGCAAAGGTGGACGCCATCGTCGGCCTCTACAACTCCACCAAGTCTCAGAACGGAGGTAAGAAGTAATGAGCAAGAGACTGGATGAAAACCTCGGCAGCGTCGGCTATGATGGCCTGATCGTTGCCAACGAGCCCGTCGCTGACGTGCTCACCGTGACCATCCGCAAGGAGGCCACCGCCGCGGCCACC
>OHCL01000658.1_pt1 | contig 11466 bp, 10 predicted proteins | sample 1577591 | NCBI WGS metagenome assembly OHCL01 (sample SAMEA3879549, study PRJEB24766) | human gut metagenome | biome: human-associated habitat; feature: feces | place: USA | collected 1985/1987
TAGTCAAAAATAAGCATACTTTTTTAGTATACGCAGAAAAAAATTAAAATTTTTTTCTCTTACCCCCCTTTACAAATTTAAATCCTAGTATTATAATAAGCGCATAAAGCAACGACGTGGTTGTTGGATTGAAAGATCCAAACTTCGTGGTTGCTTTTTCTTTTATATCAGCGGTGAGAATTATCCTCTTACCCATGATAAGTGCAACGAAGCACCGTAGCAGCGCAGGGCGCAGCTGACGGTGCTTTCTTATTTACAGAGCCAGAGAGAAGAAAATCTGTAAAGCACAAAAAACTGTATTTCAAATGAGGGGCTTACACTTCGTAAACCCAAGGAAATTCTCAGAGAGAAATTAGGGAGGTTTTACAATGAATGATGTACCGAAACTGTTTGGCAGCTTAGTTTTTAACGAAAGCGTTATGAAGGACCGTCTGCCGACTGCAACCTATAAGGCATATAAGGCAGCAGTGCTGGCAGGCACTCCGCTGAATCTGGAAATTGCTAATATCATCGCCAATGCTATGAAGGACTGGGCTCTGGAGCATGGCTGCACTCATTTCACTCACTGGTTCCAACCGATGACCGGTATTACTGCTGAAAAGCATGAAAGCTTCATTTCTCCTACTGCTGAAGGCCGTGTAATCATGGACTTCTCCGGCAAAGAGCTGATTCAGGGCGAACCTGATGCTTCCAGCTTCCCGTCCGGCGGTCTGCGTGCAACCTTTGAAGCTCGTGGCTATACAGCATGGGACCCGACCTCCTATGCATTTATCAAAGATAACTGCCTGTGCATTCCTACAGCCTTCTGCTCCTACACCGGCGAAGTGCTGGATAAAAAGACTCCGCTGCTGCGTTCCATGAATACAGTCAGCAAGGCAGCCTGCAAGCTGCTGAAGCTGTTCGGCATTGATACTATCCGCGTCAACAGCACTGTTGGCCCGGAACAGGAATATTTCCTCGTAGATAAAAAAATGTGGGAAAAACGTAAAGACCTGGTTTACACCGGACGCACCCTTTTTGGTGCGAAATCTCCACGTGGCCAGGAGCTGGACGACCATTACTTCGGCATTATCAAACAAAGAGTTCTTTCCTTCATGAAGGATTTGGACGATGAGCTATGGAAGCTGGGCGTACTTGCTAAAACAGAGCATAACGAAGTTGCTCCGGCACAGCACGAGCTGGCACCTATCTTCACAACTACCAACGTAGCATCTGACCATAACCAGCTGATGATGGAGTTCATGAAACGTGTTGCTCTGCGTCATGGTCTTGTTTGCCTGCTGCATGAAAAACCTTTTGATGGCGTAAACGGCAGCGGTAAGCATAACAACTGCTCCTTATCTACGGAAGAAGGCCTGAACCTGCTGGATCCCGGCAAGGAACCGTACAAAAATATTCGCTTCCTGACCTTCCTGGCAGCAATTATTAAAGCTGTTGATGAATATCAGGATCTGCTGCGTGTATCTGTTGCCAGCGCCGGCAATGACCATCGTCTGGGCGCTAACGAAGCTCCTCCGGCTATCGTATCCATGTTCCTTGGCACTGAGCTGACTGCAGTTCTCGAAGCTATTGCAGCAGACAAGGTTTACAACGGCAACCCGGAAAGCTACATTAAAGTAAGCGACGATACTATTCCTGCTCTTGTTAAGGACAACACCGACAGAAACAGAACCTCTCCCTTCGCCTTCACCGGCAATAAATTTGAATTCCGTATGCTGGGCAGCATGTTCTCCATCGCTGGCCCCAACATCGTACTGAACACTATCGTTGCCGAAGAGCTGGATGAATTTGCCGATAAGCTGGCAGATGCTCCTGATCTGGAAGCAGCAGTATATGATTTGGTTAAAGAAACCTACAAGGATCATAAACGCATTGTCTTCAATGGCAACGGTTATACCGATGCATGGGTTGAGGAAGCTGCCAAACGCGGTCTGCTGAACCTTAAATCTACTCCGGAGGCTCTGCCGTATCTGGGACATGCCAAGAACATTGAGCTGTTCGAAAAGCATAACATCTTCACAAAAGCCGAGGTTGAATCCCGTGTAGAAATCCTGCTGGAGAACTACAGCACCACGATTTCTATTGAAGCAGCAACCATGCTGGATATGTTCCATAAGGACATCCTCCCGGCAGTTACCGCTTATACCGGAGATTTGACCAAAGCAGTACTTGATAAAAAGGCTGCCGGTGTCAGCGCAGGCTTTGAAGGCGCACTTGCCGATAAGCTGAGCAAGCTGGGCGGAGAAATGTATGCATCCTCCCTGAAGCTGGAAGATGGCTTGAAGGAAGCAGCAGAAATCGGCGATAGCGAGAAACAGGCTCTGTACTATCACGATACCGTTCTTGAAGAAATGGGCAAGCTGAGAAGTGCTGTTGATGCTGCCGAAGCTTTGACCGGTGGTAAGTATCTCGACTATCCGACTTATGGTGAGTTGTTGTTTGGTGTAAATGAGTAAGCTGCAGTTGCCTTCTCGACAGCCTTGAGTAAGGTGTGTTAAGATAAAATAATATATATAAACTCATACACAATGGGGTGTATCCGAAAAATCGGGTACGCCTCTTTTTCTTTAGCTAATGCCATGTGAGCGCTGCTCAATGACACGTTAAAAAATATTATAATTTGAGGGGTGTTTGCAAATGGACAAATATGTATCTGCCGATACTATATGGGTGCTGATAGGTGCCTTCCTGGTATTTTCTATGCAGCCTGGCTTCGCAATGGTTGAAACAGGCTTTACCAGAGCCAAAAATGCCGGCAACATTGTTATGAAAAACGTCATGGATATGTGCCTCGGTTCCATCGTTTTCTGGGTTCTGGGCTTTGGCCTGATGTTTGGTACCGATATCGGCGGCTTCATCGGCACGCCGGACTTCTTTGTAAAAGGTGATTACGGTGCCAGCTATCCAAGCACTGCGTACTTTATCTTCCAGACGATGTTCTGTGCTACCGCAGCAACCATTGTTTCCGGTGCTATGGCAGAACGTACCAACTTCCTGGTTTATTGCATTTACAGCGTATTAATCAGCGCTATTATTTACCCGATTAGCGGTCACTGGATTTGGGGCGGCGGCTGGCTCGCACAGATGGGCTTCCATGATTTCGCCGGTTCCACTGCCGTTCATATGGTAGGCGGCGTTGCTTCTTTCTTTGGTGCCAAGATGATTGGCGCGCGTATCGGCAAATACAATGCCGACGGTACGGTAAACGCTATTCCCGGTCACAGCATTCCGCTTGGTGCCTTGGGCGTTTTCCTTCTCTGGTTCGGTTGGTTTGGCTTCAACGGTGCTTCCACAGTCTGCGCAACCGGTGATGACGCCTTGGTTTCCATGGGTGCTATCTTCATTACCACTAACATGGCTGCAGCAGCTGCTGCTACCGCAACTATGATTTACACCTGGATTCGCTACGGCAAGCCTGATGTATCCATGACACTGAACGGCGTGCTTGCAGGTCTGGTAGCAATTACCGCAGGCTGCGACATGGTAAGCCCGGCCGGCGCTTTAATCATCGGCTTGATTGCCGGTGTGCTGGTAGTTGCTGCTGTTGAATTCTTCGACCAGAAGCTGAAGATTGATGATCCTGTCGGTGCAATTTCTGTTCACGGTGTCTGCGGTGCCTTCGGTACTCTCGCAACCGGTCTCTTCGCTCTTGACGGCGGCCTCTTCTATGGTGGCGGTACTGATTTCCTGGTAAAACAAATCCTCGGCGTTGTAGTTGTAGCAATCTATGTTGCGATTACGATGACGATTATCTTTAAAGTTCTTGATAAACTCTTCGGTCTGCGTGTTAAGGAATCCGAAGAAATTAAAGGCCTGGATATGGAAGAGCATGGCCTGCTCAGCAGCTATGCCGACTTTATGCAAACTCCGTTGGAGGAACAGACCTCTGTTACTACTACTTATGTTACTCCGGTCAAGGAAACTGCAGCTAAGCCTGCAGGCGCAGTAAAGATGAGCAAGGTTGTTATTATTACCTCGCAAAATCGTTTCGAAGCATTGAAAAATGCTTTGGATAAGCTGGGAATTACCGGCATGACTGTTACTAAGGTTTTGGGCTACGGCATCCAGAAGGGCTCCACGGAAATGTATCGTGGTGCTGAGGTTGCTGCTCACCTGCTGCCGAAGGTAAAGGTTGAAATGATTGTTTCCGCAATTCCTGTTGCAGCAGTAGTCAATGTTGCTAAGCAGGTTCTGTATACCGGCAAATACGGCGATGGCAAAATCTTCATCTATGATGTTGAGGATGTTGTTAAGATTCGTACCGGTGAAACAGGCTATGATGCTCTGCAGGATTATCCTATTGAGGAAAAATAATTTGCTTCTCCCTAATCAAACTCCCTAATAAAACAGGAAGGCGCTCGATGTCTTGCGTAATGCAGGCTAAGAGCGCTTTTCTGTGTGTTGGAGGAGAATGCTTTTATAATCTTATTATGGCGAAAATAAGATTGAATCGTATTTTAGTCGGATTGGAGTGAATGCTATGAATAAAAACGTTGCTTTATATAACGAGATGGTAGATTTTTTTGCAGGAGATGCACGCCGCTGTCAGCATTTTATTAAGGTTGCCAGCCTGGCCAAGCAGCTGGCTGAGAGCGAGGGTGCAGATGCAGAGCTGACAGAGCTTGTTGAGGCGGCAGGTCTTGTGCATGACTGCGGTATTAAGCCGGGTGAAGCCAAGTACGGCGCCGGTCATTGCACCGGTAAAATTCAGGAGCAGGAGGGACCTGCTGTGGCACGCGAACTTTTGCAAAAGGTTGGGTATGCCCCTGAAAAAATTGAACGCATCTGCTATCTTGTCGGCCATCACCATACGTATAATATGATTGACGGTCTTGATTATCAGTTGCTTGTGGAAGCTGATTTTATAGTAAATTTTTATGAGGACGGTACGCCGAAGGAGAATATTGCCAAGGCTGTGGAGCGGATTTTTAAAACAGAGAGCGGAATAAAGCTGGCAAAGACTATGTTCGGTCTTTGATATACAATGCTGTGGCTTTTCGGTCACAGCATTTTTCTTGCTATTTTGTTCTATGCTTGCTAAAATAAACAGGATTAGGTTATTTTTTGGAGGCATAGAATATGAAGGAAATTTATGATTTAGCAGAACAATATCATAACGATGGCAATAACTGCGTGGAATCCGTAGTTAAGGCGTGCAATGACGGCTTAAAGCTGGGCCTGCCGGATGTAGCAATCCGCATGGTGTCCGGCATGGGCGGCGGTATCGGCCGCAGCGGCTGCGTGTGCGGTGCGCTGAGCGGTTCCTGCCTGGTTATCAGCTCTATCGTGGGCAGATTGGACCCGTCTGAAAAACATCAGACAGAAGTCTATAAATATACACATGAGTTTCATGAGCGCTTTACCAAGCATTTCGGCACTTCCTGCTGCAGAGCGCTGAACCGTCTGAGCTTCGGCACACCGGAATACAGAACTAAATGTATTAAGATTACTGCCGAAGCGGCAGACATGGTATCCGATTATCTGCAGGAAAAGGGACTGGTAAAATAAGCATTGGCTGCGAAGCTGAAAGAAGGACTGATGGAGGTCAGGCTGATGGAAAAAACTGAGTTGAAGAACATTGTAATTTTAGCAACCGGCGGCACTATTGCCGGCAAGGCTTCCTCCGGCACCCAGATGACAGGCTATACTGCCGGTGCCTACAGCGTTGCCGATTTGCTGGCAGGTGTGCCTGAACTGGGCGAGCTGGCACACATCAGCGGCGAGCAACTGTGCAATATCGACAGCAGCAGTATTACCGATGCGTTGCTGCTGCGTCTGGCGCAGCGCTGCAATGAGCTGCTGGCGCAGGATGATGTCGACGGCGTTGTTATTACCCATGGTACCGATACTATGGAAGAAACGGCCTTCTTCCTGAACCTGACGGTGAAGAGCGCTAAGCCGGTGGTCATCGTGGGCGCAATGCGTCCTGCCACCGCAGTCAGTGCCGACGGACCTTTGAATATTATCAACGCTGTTAAGGTTGCTATAGATGCTGCAAGCGCCGGACAGGGCGTGCTGGTGATGATGAACGATGAAATCTACAGCGGGCGTGACGTGACCAAGACAAACACGGCGAATGTGGCAACCTTCAAGGCAACGAACGGTGGTCCTTTAGGCTTTATCGTTGGCGGTGAGGTACATTACTATTATCGCAGCGTGCGTCCGCACACACTGCAGAGCGAATTTGACGTAACTGGTGTTACTGCTTTGCCGCGCGTGGATATCATCTACACGCATATCGGTGAGGACCGCGTATTTGTGGATGCGGCACTGGCAGCAGGCGCGCGTGGTCTTATCTACGCCGGCAGCGGTATGGGCAGCATTCATGAGGCTGTGGAAGCGGCGCTGGCGGAGGCTGTCGGCCGCGACGTTGTGGTTGTGCGTTCCAGCCGCACAGGCGGCGGTATTGTTGCCGCAGGCCTGGAGCGTTGGCAGGAGCAGGGCTTTTTGTATGCGGATAACTTGAATCCGCAAAAGGCACGCCTTTTGCTGCAGCTGGCACTTTTGCGGATGCACGAGCGCAGCGAGGTGCAGGAGATTTTCAATCGTTATTAAAGCATAAAAAGCAAAAAAGCTATCAGCGGGCAAAGCCCGGTGATAGCTTTTTTATGTGCGCTTTAAAATTTTACCATCTTCTGTAACCGTTATGGTGCTTGGCACGTTCTGCCTGACGGGCAGCGCGCTCCGCTTCGTAAACCTCGCGGGCAGCGAAGAAATCCTCCAGCTTCCAGCCACGGTTAAACATTTCAATCAGCAGCTTGCCGGTGTTGTTGGCATCATCAAAGGCGGTGTGCCACAGGCCGGCGGTGTTGACCTCCTGTTCCTCGGTAGCCTTTTTCAGACCGGTGGTGTAATCATCACCCTTCCACAGGCGGTAGGCTAGCGCCAAATCAAGATAGTCCTCGTATTTTACGGGGTTTTCGATTTTATGACGCTCGCAGCCTGTCTGCAGTACCTTGTAATCCTCGGTTCCCCAAGCTACAAAGTAGGTTTCGCCGCTTTCGTACAGCGCTGCCAGCTCCTGCACCATAGCAGGGAATTCAATGGCCTGCTGCATATCCTTAGCGGTAATCATGCAAAAATCCATAGAATCCTTAGCCTGCTTAGGATAAAAATGTGGTTTGACAAAGCTCTGGATGCGTCCGCAGTCGGTGAGCGGTTCGCCGTCCAGCTTCACTGCGCCGATTTCGATAATCTCGGAAAAGAAGCCGCGTGGACGGCCGACAGGGCGCTCGTAGGTAGTAAATTCAAAATCAACGACTAAAAATTTCTTCATTGCAATTCCTTCTTACACTAAAGCATAGCCTGCTGCTCAGTGCTTTTTACCGCAGCATTTTTTATACTTTTTGCCGCTGCCGCAGGGACAGGGATCGTTAGGATAAACCTTTTTCGCTTTGGCACCTACACGGGTATTTTGCTGAGCTGCCTGCTGTGCGTCACGCAGCAGCTTGATAGTTTCGTTAGGAGTGTGGCCACCGAGGCAGAACATACGGGTTGCACTGTTGCGGGCATTCTGCAGCAGTACGGAAAGTCTGCCGAGATGGCTGTAATTGTTCCAAGCGGGAATATTAGCCTGCAGCTTCTGAATCAGCTCAGAGGTATTGCCGTCGGTGTTGGAGTTTTCAAATTCATAGATGTACTGGCACCAGTAATGTGCATCCAGTGCCGCAACATTCAGCTCTTGAGTGAAGAAGTCATGCAGATCCTGATATGCGGTAGTAGATTGCATATAACCGTAGTGGGAAAGCATGGTGATTTCCTTTACGGTAGGCAGGTACAGGCCGAAGGGCTTTCTACCTTGCTCCAGTCTGGTGTAGAAGTCATCGCTGTCATTTTTCTTGAGCAGAATGCGGCCGTCTTTAATCGCACAGGGATTAAAGTTGCTCGGAACCTCGGCCAGCAGCTGCGGCAGAGTTTCCGGAGTAAGCTCAAAGCCTGCTTTTTGATTATACATTTCGCAGAAAAATTCCACCGGCAGGATAAGGTGCAGGCTGGACATAGCGGTGATGCAGTCCAAAAGCCATGCCAGCTGTTGGCGGTGTGATTGGAAATCTGCGGTGTTGATTTTTTTGTAGACAGTGCGTGCTTCCTTTACTGCTTCAAAGCAGTCGTCGGGATAGGAAACAATGTAGCCCATAGAAATAAAGGGCAGCAGCAGTGCATATTCACTGTAGGTAGGATGGAAGCATTTTTTCTCCATGGCTGCTTCGAAGGCCTGAATGTTTTCGTCCGGCATAATAGCAAAGCGTTTTGCTGCAATTTCCGGCTTTTGCATTTCTGTGCAGATTTTTTCTGCCAGCTCGTCCTTTTTGAGCTTGCTGTAGGTGATGCAGAGCTGACGCGCTGCAAAAATTAATTTATCCTTAGTGAAGGCTTTTAAGTAATCCAGCAATACAGGCTTACGGGATGGTTGATTCTTAGTTTTGGTTGTACTTGCAGACATATTGATAGAAAATCTCCTTCTTTGTAATCTTACGTATCTCTTAATTATAAATAAAAACAGTAAATTTAGCAAGTGAGGAAATTTAATATACAGTTTATTATACGCTTTTCGGCGGTTAAATTTATTTTTCAGCCTCTACTTGCTGGTGCCGCATAGCGGGAATAAGGAAAAAGGCACAGTAAATAAAGGAAAGCAGCACGATTGCGCCGCCGCCGAGACCTATATAAGCGATGGAAGCATGCGTGCAGATAAGTCCGCCCAGATAGCTGCCGCTGCCGATACCAAGATTATAAATGCCGGAGTAAATCGACATAGCCACAGCGGAGGTGCTCATAGTAGTTGTGCGCAAAAGCTCTGCCTGGCCTACAACGTTGAAGGCCGTAACGAAGATGCCCCAAATTGCACAGAGCAGCACTAGCAGATAATGATTGATGCTTACGGGGTAGAGCAGCAGCAAAACAACTGCAACGCCAAGTACGGTGATGCGGAAGAAGTGATAGCGGCATTTATCGTACCATTTGGAAAAGGCTGCGCTGCCCAAAAGTCCGGCAGCACCGAAAATAACCAAGGTGATGGTTATCCAGGCATCATCCATCATCGCAATCTGCTTCAGGTAAGGCTCGATATAGCTGTAGGCGGTGTAATAGCCGGTGGGGAGTAAAAAGGACATCATATAGAGGCCGATGAGCACAGGATTTTTCAGCATTACCGGCAACTGCGAAAGCGTAAACGGTTCGCTTTTTTCCAGCTTGGGGAAGACGAAGAACATATAGGCCAATACGATGAAGGCCAAAACGGCGATGCACATAAAGGCCATGCGCCAGCCTACGTAAAGGCCGATGATACGTCCTAAAGGCAGGCCGACGATGATGGCGATGGCCGTGCCGGTGACAATCATGCTCATAGCCAGCGCTTTAAAGGGACCGCTTACCAGACGTACGGCAATCGGCGAGGCGACAGACCAGAAAATGGAGTGGGCGAAGGCTACGCCGATACGCGAAAGCAGCAGCGTCCAAAAGCCGGTGGCAAAGGCAGAGGCTACATGCGATACGGCGAACAGGCTGATGGTTGCCAGCAAAAGCTTGCGCAGCGGATAGCGGGAAGCGGCAATCATCAGCGGCAGGCTCATGAGCATTACGACGTAGGCATAAATGGTAATCAGCATACCGGCCTGCGCTTCCGTCATGCGGAAGTCTGCGGCGATATCGGACAAAAGGCCTATGGGCATGAATTCCGATGTGTTAAAAATAAAAGCGGAAACGGTCATGCCGATTAACGGCAGCCATTCGCGGGTAGTTATTTTGTTTTCCATGTATATAAAGCACCTGACTTTCATTCTATAAAATTGCGGTGTATATTATAGCACAGCGTATTTGTGTGCTACAAGCAAAAAGATTGTAAATTATTGGCTGGGGGGATGTTGCGGAGGTTTTCTTTGAAAAGGGCTGCCGTTAAGGGGCAAAAACAGTAAAGGCGTTCTACTTAAGTACGGTAGAACGCCTTTAATTATAATATTAATTTTAGTTTATGGTTACTGCTCAGCTTGCAACGCTTCAACCTGTTCAAACGGGAGAGAAGTAGCCTTGGCGATATCCTGCACAGAAAGGCCCATGCTGAAAAGACGCTTAGCAGCAATGTTGGCATTTGCTTCGCCCTCAGCAATGCCTTCACGCCTTTTATCTAATAAACGTGCTTCCATAAGCATAAATTCTCGCCTTACTTTTGTATCTAATTTGAGATGGCTGATTTCATCGTCAATTTGCTTGGTGAAATCAGTATTAGAGTGGTTAAGTTTCTTCTTTCAGCTTCTCCACATCAGCGAGAGATAAACCGGAAAGTTCCGTGATTTCCTGCAGAGAATAGCAACCTTTAGCTAACATGAGTTTAGCGACTTTAAGTTTATGTTCGGCTTCACCTTTTACTAATCCGATAGCTTCGCCTTCAGCAAGGCCAATCTCCTTGCCTTCGGCAATGCCTTCACGCCTCTCATCTAACAAACGTGCTTCCATAAGCATAAATTCTCGCCTCACTTTCGTATCGAGTTTCAGATAGCTGATTTCATCGTCAATCTGCTTGGTAAAATCAGTAGTCACAATGTGGTTGTTTACATAATCATAAAAGCTCTTGATGTCTTTAGAAATATCGCCATGCGTACCTTTTGTGTTCAAAATCATGGTGGTCGCTTCATCGGGAAGCTCCAGCTCCAAATTCTCCAGACAACGTTTTTTAAAGGTATAAACGTAATTACCCTGTTCAAAGAAATCAAAAACACAGATAAAAATAATAAATGTCGGCGGCAGCAGGTCATATGGCTGTCCCTTCTGCAGCAAATCAATGTCAAGCAGCGCCTGATAATAGCGTGAACGCTTAGGCAGAACGTAGGTATCAGTATCAGGATTTTTATTGTTTTTCACCTGCATCTCCAGATTATAATGCGTGTTTTTATCGTCCGCTACGATGATATCAAGGCGGATGCCGCGGCTGGTGTACTCAGGCTCAAGCGTCTTTTCTGCCTCCAGATAGTTAATGTCTGCAATTTCTATCTGCAGCAGCTCCTCCAGCAGATGCTTGCAGATGCGCTTGCGCGACATAACCTTCTTGAAGATGAAGTCGCTTTGGATTGTCAGGTTTGCAAATTTTGTTGCCAGGTCTTGCATGGTTTTTCTCCTTTCATTTTAACACAGATAAAGTAAAAAATACATAAGCAGTTGCAAAGCGCCTGAAAAACAAAAAAGAGCAGTACCCTGACGATAAAAAATCGTCAGTTTGTACTACTCTTAGAATGTACCAAATAAATATAAATGGCCTTGCTTAAGCTTCTGCAGAAAAGGTGCATCTGCAGGATATACTGCTTATTTTATTGTCCGCAGGTAAATGAGCTTGATGCATAGGCTTACTTGCGGTTTTGAAGAACTTAGTTTAAGTGTACTTGAAATACAGGGGAACTACAACTGATTAAATGAAGCTTTACTGTATTTATGAATTATACCATACCAAGAACCACCGGGGAACTACAACAATGT
>OHCL01000665.1_pt1 | contig 11382 bp, 9 predicted proteins | sample 1577591 | NCBI WGS metagenome assembly OHCL01 (sample SAMEA3879549, study PRJEB24766) | human gut metagenome | biome: human-associated habitat; feature: feces | place: USA | collected 1985/1987
CCCCCGACCCACGGCTTAGAAGGCCGTTGCTCTATCCAACTGAGCTACTGAACCATATTAAATTGGAGCGGGCGATGGGAATCGAACCCACAACATCAGCTTGGAAGGCTGAGGTTTTACCACTAAACTACACCCGCATGGTCGGAGTGGCAGGATTCGAACCTGCGACACCCTGCTCCCAAGGCAGGTGCGCTACCAAACTGCGCTACACCCCGAATACAAAAGGTATTATACTATTTAATTAAACAGATGTCAAGAGAAAATATATACTTTGTTAATCATAAAGCAGAAGAAAAATATTTGAAATCATATTTTCCTTCTGCCTTACAGATTGCTTATTTCAGCAGTTCTTCCTTAAGCTCGTAATATTCGCGTGAGAAATAGGGCGTAAGCTGTGCTTCACGATGGTCATAGCCAAAGGCGCGTTTGGTGAGGGACAATACAGGCGGTGCCTGAATGCGTTTGGCAACAGCAAAGCCGGCGAATAACTTCCACCAGCGCTCTAAATCGGCAATCAGCGCTGCAGCGTCGGTGCAGGCTTCGTTAATCGCTTCCTGCGTACAGCCAAGCTCTGCGGCCAGCGTGCCTGCCTTGTACCAGCGCAGGATGTCTGCCGGTGTAGTTTTGTGCCAGTTTTCGATAAAGGCACGCAGCAGGTAATCGTGATAAGCGTAAACCAGCGGGTCACCGCCGTTGCCTACTGTCTGCGCGTCAGAAAGCTCGGCGCTGGGGCGGATATTGAAGATAGCTTCGGGGATTACCTCACGTTTGTAAATTACTTCGTTCAGATAGCGTCCCAAAGCATATACCTGATGCTTCCACAGGTCACCAATCATGGCCATAGCGCCGCAGATGTCGCCGTAGAAGGTGGCGTAGCCGATAGCAAGCTCTGCTTTGTTGGAGTTGCAGCTGAAGGCGCCGCCGAAGGCTGCTGATGCAGCGGCGATGACGCGTGCGCCGCGGTCACGGGCTTGAATATTTTCTTTAATCAGTCCGCTGAGCTGCAGATTGAAGCTGCTGCCATCTGCCAGATGGGTGATAGGAGTTTCTTCCAGTTGCTTGACTGTCAGCTCATAGCTTTCGCTGATGGGCATTACGGCGTAGTTGGCGCCCAGTGCCTGCGCCAGCTGCTGCGCGCTGTTGCGCGTGGCAGCGGAGTTGAAGCGTGAAGGCAGGTTGAGCAGCAGGATATTTTCCGGTCCCAGGATATCTGCATACATAACGGCGGTTACGGCGCTGTCGATGCCGCCGGAAAGACCGACTGTCATGCGTTTGATGCCGCATTGCTGCAAGAATTTGGCGGTGCCGTAGCGCAGAGCGCGATACACGGATTCCGGTTCCTTTGGCAGCTCTGCCGGCGGACAGGTTGGAATGATGCGGTTCGCTTCTGTATCCCAGGTGAATTCTAAAAAGGTATCGGCATACATGGGCGCAGAGGTTACCAGACTGCCGTCGCTGTTGTAGGCGGAAGTGCAGCCGTCATAGGTGAAGATGTTCTTGCCGTTGTTCTGGATGCCGACGTTGTTGCAATAGATAAGCGGAATGCCTGCGGTGCGTGCCTGCGCACTGAAAAGTCGGTTACGCTTACGGTTTTTGCCCAGCGTGTAGGGGGAGCAGGAAAGGTTGCATAAAAGCAGTGCTCCGTTGGCTGCCAGTGTCTGCGGTACGTTAAGGTGATAGTTTTCCGTCCAGCCGTCCTCGCACAGCATGACGCCGATGCGCAGGCTGGTGCCTCGGATGATGATTTCCAAAGGCTGCAGTGCTTCGCTGACGCTTGCACCTTCTTCGGCGCAGAGCTTCTGCAGGCTGTAAAAATGACGGCAGTCGTCAAATTCGCGGTAGTTGGGCAGCGATGTCTTGATGAAGAAGCTGCGTCCCTGATAACCGCCGAGCAGCTTACCGTTTTGGCAGGCAAAGGCGGCGTTGTATTTGCGCACGCGTCCGTCCTCGTTGAGTTTACCTGGTTCGGTGGCAACGCTGCCGAAGATAACGCAGATATTTTCGGTGGCAGCGACGATCTTTTCGGCATAATAGGCGCAGTCATCTAAAAAGGTCTGCTGCTCCCAAATGTCGCCGATAAGATAACCCGGCAGTGCCATTTCGGGCAGCAGCAGGATATCGGCCTCAAGGCTGCGCGCTTTTTCGATAGCGTCAATGATTTTCTTATAGTTTACATCAGGACGGCCGGGAGTAATTTCCAGCTGTCCGCAGATAATTTTCAGCTTCAATTTATTGTCCTCACAATTTTATTTGCATTTTACATTACTATAGTGCTATTATAACAGAGATGAAGTAATTTCTCTAGCTTAGAGGGGGTTTTTCCTGATGAAACATAACAAAAAAACTAATGCAGCCCGCCGTCTGGACGAGCTGAAGATAGAATACCGTATTATGGAATATCAGGTGGACGAGGAGCATCTGGATGCTGTGCATGTTGCCGCAGAGGTTGGCATGCCTGCATCACAGGTATTCAAAACACTGGTAGTACGCGGTGACAAGAACGGCATTATGTTTGCCGTAATTCCCGGTGATGGCGAGCTTGATTTAAAGGCGTTGGCCAGAGCCAGCGGCAATAAGCGTGCCGAGCTGGTGCATCTGAAGGAGGTATTGCCGCTGACAGGCTATATTCGCGGCGGCTGTTCACCCTTGGGCGCTAAAAAGAACTATCCTGTATATATGGATGAAACCAGCAATAACTGGCCGGAGATTGCAATCAGTGCCGGTCAGCGCGGTATGCAGATTATTGCAGCGCCTGCTGATTTGCAGCGTGCTACGGCTGCAACGGTGGCACCGCTGATTTTTGCAGAGTAACTCTTGTTCCTTCCTATAAAATATGCTATTATAGTCTTGATAACCTATTTGCACAATTGTGTTTGAAAGAAATACGACTGTGCTGGCCTGAAGGCGTATTATTAACGCTGACGGCAGTATGATGTCAAAATTTAAAGAAGAAAGTAGGTTGAATATATGTTATATGTTAGTACAAGAGGGAAAACTGATTTGTTTTCCGCTGCACACGCGATAACCCGTGGCTTGGCAGCGGATGGAGGATTGTTTGTACCGCAGAATATTCCTGCGATGCGTATGGTTGATATAAAGGCGATGGAGCGCAAGCCTTATACGGAGCGTGCTGTTGATGTTCTGCTGCAGTATCTTACTGATTTCAGCGAGGACGAGCTGCGCGAATGTGTAAATGCTGCCTATGCGCCGGAAAAATTCGGTGATAATCCTGTGCCTTTGGTACAGGTAAATGATAACACCGGTGTGCTGGAGCTGTGGCATGGCCCGACGTCTGCTTTTAAGGATATGGCCCTGCAGCTTTTGCCGCATCTTTTGACACGTTCGATGCAAAAGACCGGTGAAACGAATAAGGTTGTTATTCTGGTTGCTACCTCCGGTGATACTGGCAAGGCTGCTTTGGAAGGCTTTGCTGATGTTCCGGGTACGCAGATTATCGTTTTCTACCCCAGCGAGGGTGTGAGTGATATCCAGAAGCAGCAGATGATTACCCAAGCAGGCAAAAATGTTAAGGTTTTCGGTATTGAGGGTAACTTTGATGATGCTCAGCGCGGTGTGAAGGAAATTTTCGGCAATACTGCGCTCAGTGATGAGCTGGCGAAGAAGGGATATACCTTCTCTTCTGCCAATTCTATTAACTGGGGCCGTCTGGTGCCGCAGATTGTTTACTACTTCAGCGCTTATGTAGATGCTGTTAAGGCAGGTAAGATTACTGCCGGTGACCCGATTAATTTTGTTGTTCCTACCGGCAACTTCGGTGATATTCTGGCAGGCTATTATGCTAAGCTGATGGGCTTGCCGATTGACAGACTGCTGTGTGCATCCAACAGCAATAACGTGCTGACTGATTTTATCAATACCGGTGTTTATGACAGACGCCGTGAGTTCTTTAAAACTGTTTCTCCTTCTATGGATATTCTTGTTTCCAGTAATCTGGAGCGCCTGCTTTACAGTGTGACAGAGCATGATGCTGCGCGTGTGGCAGATTATATGAAGCGTTTGAATACCGAAGGTCATTATGAGATTGACAGCGATGATCTGAAGCAGATTCAAAGCCAATTCTTCGGTGCCTGGGTTGATGAGCTGGAAACGAAGGAGGCTATCGGCCGTATTTATAATGATTACCATTATCTGATGGATACGCATACTGCCGTTGCCTGGCGTGCGATGGAAAAATATCGCTTCTTGACCAGTGATGAAACCTATACCGTGGTGCTGTCTACCGCAAGTCCGTATAAGTTTGCCGACAGCGTGCTGGCAGCACTTGATGATGCTCAGCCGCAGGGAAGCAATCCTTTTGAGCTGCTGCAGAAGCTGCATGCCGATACCGGTACGGAGATTCCGCCGCGTATGCTGGCGTTGGAGAATTTGCCTGTACTGCATTCCGAGGTTATTCCTGCGGACAAGATGGAGCTGGCGGTTGTGAAGAACCTTGTGTAATTGTGGCTTGATGTGAAGAATGCTTGCGTTGCGGGTATGTTTTCGCTATAATAAAAACGAAATTTAATATTTATATATGCAAGACTTAGTCTGCCGAACAGCGGACTAAGTCTTTGTCATAAAAGGAGGTATAAAGTGGACTCCAGGAGTGTACTTGAACAGGTGCGCAGCGGCAAGCTGTCGGTGGCTGAGGCGGAACACTATTTTAATCGTAAGGCGTATGAAAATTTAAATTATGCACGTCTTGATACTTCACGTGAGCAGCGTACGGGTTTTGCGGAGGTTGTTTACTGCAGCGGTAAGCCTGATGCGTATTTGGCAGAGATTTATAAGCGTCTTTTGGCGGAGCAGGGTGAGGTGTTCGGCACGCGGGCAACGCCGGAGCAGTATGAGTTGGTGCGGCGGCAGCTGCCTGATATTGTTTATGATCCGGTGGCGCGGACGCTGAAGCAGGAGCGTCCGGATAAGGTGCGGAGCGGTTGCGTTGTTGTGTGTACTGCGGGTACTGCCGATATTCCCGTTGCGGAGGAGGCGGCGCAGACGGCGGAGTTTTTCGGGACGCATGTGGAGAGACTTTACGATGTTGGCGTGAGCGGGATTCACCGTCTTTTGGATAAGGTGGATTTACTGCAGCAGGCTAACTGCGTTGTGACGGCTGCAGGTATGGAGGGTGCGCTGGCGAGTGTTATCGGCGGCCTTGTGCGTAATCCGGTGATTGCGGTGCCGACTTCTGTCGGCTACGGTGCGAGCTTTCATGGGCTGAGTGCGCTACTGACGATGATTAATTCCTGCGCTAACTGTGTTTCGGTTGTGAATATTGATAATGGCTATGGCGCGGGGATTATTGCGACGCAGATTAACAGGCTGGCGTGCAAGTGAGATCCAACCCTTCCGTCTGCTCGCTAAAGCTCGCATCCACCTTCCCTTTCAGGGAAGATATAAACTTTTATATGCTCCCTGCGTCGCAAGCGACATTAGCACGACCGACAGTTTCTCGCGGCGCGTAGCTTGCGATAAACTGGGTCTTAGCGTCAAGGGAGCTGGCATCGCCGTAGGCGATGACTGAGGGTTGTGCTCTGCAATATATTAATTGCTTGCGTGGGCTTTTAGTTTAACTTTCTTGCCTGCCACTCGGGGAAGGTGCCGAGCTAAGAGAGGCGGAAGGGGGATAATCAAGTTTTGAGGTAAAAAATATGCCAAAAGATACAGATTTAGAAATGCAGGCGGAAGCCAAGTTTGCTGTGCTACAGCAGGAGCTGCGGCGCTTGGGCAGTGTGCTGGTTGCATTCAGCGGTGGCGTTGATTCGACGTTTTTGCTGCAGGCGGCGCATTTGACGTTGGGAGATAAGGCACTTGCGGTGACGGCGCGTTCGGGAGTTGTGCCTCAGCGTGATATAGCGGAGGCAGAGGAGTTCTGTCGGAAGCAGGGAATCCGTCATCTTTACTTTGATTTTGATGAGCTGCAGGTGCCGGGGTTTGCCGAAAATCCGCCGGACCGCTGCTATATATGCAAAAAAACGCTGTTCAGTAATTTCTTGCGCATTGCACAGGAAAACGGTGCTGTGCTTTGCGAAGGCTCGAATATGGATGATTTGGGCGATTACCGCCCCGGTCTGAGGGCTTTGGCGGAGCTGGATGTACAAAGTCCGTTGCGCGCTGCGCAGCTGACGAAGGCGGAAATCCGCCTGCTGTCGCATAAGCTGCAGCTGCCGACTTGGGATAAGCCGTCATTTGCTTGTCTTGCTTCGCGCTTTGTTTACGGTGAGCGTATTACAGCGGAGAAGCTGGTGGCGGTGGATAAGGCGGAGCAGCTTTTGTGGGAGCTGGGCTTTAAGCAGTTCCGTGTGCGTGTGCATGGCAGCTTGGCGCGCGTTGAGCTGTTGCCCGAGCAGCTGGAGCTGGCAGTGGCGGAGCCGATGCGCAGTACGATTTACAAAGGATTGAAGGCTGCAGGCTTTGCTTATGTGGCACTTGATTTGCAGGGCTATCGTACAGGCAGCATGAATGAAACTTTAAAGCAGGATTAATTTGTACTTATAGCGAATTTTAGCATTAGCCTGTTACGAGTATGCAGGCTTTGGTTAGGAGGAAGATTATGAAAAGCTTATATTTGGAATGTAATGCCGGCATCAGCGGCGATATGCTGGTAGCAGCACTTTTGGACTTGGGCGCGGATAAGGAGGCACTTGATAAGGCTCTGCAGAGTATTCCTGCAAAGGGCTTTGAGTATAAAATCAGCAGAGTGTCTAAGGCAGGCGTTGACTGCTGTGATTTTGACGTTATTCTGGATGAGGAGCATGCTAACCATGACCACGATATGGCCTTTTTGCATGGCAACGGCGATGCTGTAGTGCATAGCCATGAGCATGAACATCATCATGACCACGAGCATGAGCATGAACACGAACATCATCATGACCACGAGCATGAGCACGAACATCATCATGACCATGAGCATGAACATGAGCACAGCCATGTGCCGCATGAGCATCATCATCACCATGAGCACCGCGGTCTGCAGGAGGTTATTGCGATTATTGATGCTACGGATATGAGTGCTGCAGCCAAGGAATTGGCGCTGAAGATTTTTGATATTATTGCGGATGCTGAGGCAAAGGCGCATGCTGTGGAGAAGAATGCAGTGCATTTCCATGAGGTTGGCGCGATTGATTCCATCGTTGATATTGTGGCGATTGCTGTGTGTGCCGACAGCCTAGGCGCTGAAAACGTAATTGTGCCGGAGCTGTGCGAGGGACGCGGTACTGTCCGCTGCCAGCATGGCGTGCTGCCGGTGCCTGTTCCTGCAACGGCCAATATTATGCAGCGCTTTGGCTTTAATGTACGCTTGCTGCCGGTGCAGGGCGAGTTCGTTACACCGACCGGTGCTGCTGCCGCTGCTGCGCTGATGACTACGGACGAGCTGCCGCAGAGCTTTAAGATTCTGGGCATTGGTCTGGGAGCAGGCAAGCGTCAGTATGAGCGCCCCAGCATTTTGCGTGCGCTGATGATTGAGGATAACGCGCAAAAAAAAACTCTGTAAATAGCAATGCTTTGCAGACAGATTGCATCTGCCAGCTGCAGTCTGATATTGATGACTGCAGCGGCGAGCTTTTGGGTTACACGCTGGAGCGCCTGCTGGCGGCAGGAGCGTTGGATGCTCATTATCAGCCGGTGTTTATGAAGAAGAGCCGTCCGGCGTGGGAGCTTACTGTTATCTGCCGCGAGGAGAACAGAGCGAAGCTGGAAGCGCTGATTTTTGCGGAAACGACAACAATCGGCATCCGTCGTGCGCGCATGGAGCGCACTGTGCTGCCGCGTCGCAGGGATGTGGTGCACACTGCTTACGGTGATGTAGCGGTGAAGCGCTGCCTGCTGGACAGCGGCGAACGCTGTTATGTGGAATATGACAGCGCTACCAAACTGGCGCAGGAGCAGGGGGTGCCGCTGCAGGATATCTATCTGGCGGCACAGCTGACGCAAAAAAACATAAATTAGCCACAAAAGTGTGGTATAATATCTCCATAATACGTCAGAGAATGGAGAAAAAATGACTAATGTTTTCGATTTGATAGAAGAATTTTATACACAGGATGAAGAATGGAATTCGGTATTGCAGCAAGCCTGTGCTGAAGATTTCCTGCGCTATAAAACATGGCAGGGAGCCAAGGATGGCGAGCTGGTCAAGATTTGGGATTATATTACGGTTCTTTGTATTTACCTTGGCAATTCCGAGAACTTTCTCGGTGATATGTCGCGTGAGGATTTTATTGACTGCGTAGGCTGGTGCTGCCGCAATGTTTCCGGCTTCCCGGCAACGGAGAGCAACATCGCACATTTCCTGGATGTTATGCAGGAGTTTTATGCATATATGAAAAAGAAACGCATTATTACCCGTGATAACGCGCCTGCCGAAGCCAAAGCAAAGCTGCTGGTTGACGGAAAACTGCAGATTGTCGGCAAGGATGGCAGCTTTTTGCCCGGAAATGACCGCTACAATCTGTATTCTACGCCTGATTTGCCGACTAAGGTATACTTGAACATAGGCGAGAGAATGCAGAATCTGCTGGATGATGTGCAAAGCTACTATACGCAGAAGCAGTTCCGCCGCGATCTGGAGCGGGCCGATTTTCTCTTCGGCGGTATTTTTCAGAACGGTACTGTTCAGGAAAAGCCGGGTACGGAGGAATACTCACAGACCTTCTGGGATTATTTTCTTTTTGACTATCGCTTGCTTGAAGATGACAAAACGCCGCTGCAGCATTACCGTGATGTAATTTGCCGTGATGCTTCCGAGATGGATACCTCCGTTGATATTTTGAATGAGCTGATTAAGGCAAAGCTGGTTCTTTGATGTGCAAAGACGCACGGAGGAGGGAATGTATGTCTGCAGAAATATTTTCACCAATGAAAAATATACGCTGATGCTGCCGGTAGATGATAATATTGACACAGAAGGCTATATTTTCATGGGCCATATTTTTTATGAAAATACTATGGTGATGAACTTCCTGCGCGGACTGGTGATGTCGCAGACCTCGCGTAAGCGCTTTTTCGAGGTTGTCAGCGCGGCGAAGGACTGGTTTGCCGTGCGTCAAAGCGGCGAAATGAGCTGGGAGGAGTTCATCAACCGTAATCCTATGTTCGTGCGCCATGTTTCTGTTTTATATGCTATCTATGTGCGTATGGAGGGCTTTAATTTCAGCACGCAGATCAGCGATTATCAGCCGGCGGCGCTGCTTGTGGACAAGACCTCGTCTATGCTGGAATCTCTTAGAGGAACAGGCCTTTTTTCTGCCTATGATATACAGCTGATGCGTACCATGTGGAGCGATTTTATGCTTCGTGGCAATGCTTTACCGGATAATACAGACGCTGATTTTGAGCATTGGACGGCAGCGGTTATGTACTGCTTTGTTAAGCTGAATGATGTTTATACCTTTACGGAAAAGCAGGTTTTTGCTATGTGCCGTGCTACCGACCATGCAAAGCTGAAGCAGATGATAGATATGCTAAATGAAACCTTGCAGCTGGAGGCACACGACCCGCGTTATGTTAACGAAGAGGGTTTGCTGCTGATGCTGCTGCAGTGAGAGGAGGCACCAGAATATGAAGTGTGATTTTTGCGGCCACGAGGTTGCTCCCGGCACAGTGGAATGTCCGTACTGCCATTATCAGTTCAAGATTGATGCGCAGGTGCTCAGTCCGGAGGAGCGCGATACCTTTGAGGGCGTGACGATAGACGAGAGCGCAGGCACAGAGGAAAACAAAAGTGCCAGAGAAGGCGCTGTATATGACAGCGGTGCTGATGCTTATAATGAAAGACAGCAGCAGGTGCCGCCGAATATCAAGGTACATACCTTTGGCTGCGGCAGCGGCATTCTGATTACTTTTCTGATTTTGTGCGGCATTGTGGCAGTTATCTTCTTTTTGCTGCCGACGTTTATTGTCTTTGCCGCTGTCGGCGCAATAGTTTTGTTTATTATGCGTCTTTTTATGGGCTTTTAATGGCCTAAAAATGTATTTCTGACGGCCGGCAGTGTTGCCTTGGGCAGAGCTGCCGGCTGTTTTCGTCTGTTGTAGAATTTTTTTCAAAAAAATTTTAAAAAGCCGTAAAAATATAGAGGATTTTTCTGATTGACGGCGAATAATATGCAGGTACACAATGTGTGAAAAGAATAGGAGGCATAAGATATGCATAGTTACAGCATGGATCTTGGCGGCAGAACTCTTACTATTGAAGCCGGCAAGATTGCAAAACAAGCTAATGGCGCTGTATTAGTTCGTTATGGCGATACCGCCGTAGTAGTTGCCGTTACCGGCACCAAGACCCCGCGTGAGGGTGTAGACTTCTTCCCTTTGACTGTTGATTTTGAAGAAAAAATGTACGCCGTAGGTAAAATCCCCGGTGGCTTTATTAAACGCGAAGGCCGTCCGTCTGAGCAGGCTATCCTGACCAGCCGTCTGATTGACCGTCCGATTCGCCCGATGTTCCCGGAAGGCTACCACAACGATGTACAAATCGTTGCTACCGCTGTTTCCGTTGATCCCGACAATGCTCCGGATATGCCCGCTATGATCGGTGCATCCTGCGCTTTGTCTATTTCCGATATTCCGTTCGAAGGTCCTATCGCCGGTGTGCGCGTAGGCCTGATTGATGGTGAATTCATTATCAACCCGACTGTTGAACAGGCTAAAATCAGCCAACTGAACCTGGCTGTTGCCGGCACCAAAGACGCTATCCTGATGGTAGAAGCAGGTGCTAACGAAGTTTCCGAAGAAACCATGCTGGATGCTATCTGGTTCGGTCATGGCGTAATCAAACAACTCGTTGAGTTCCAGGAGAAAATCGTTGCTGAAATCGGCAAAGAGAAAATGGAAGTTCCGTTCTACGCTCCGCCTGAAGAAATGGCTGCGGAAATCGAAGAATATGGTGCTCAAAAACTCAAAGATGCTCTGATGGATGCTAACAAGCTGGAGCGCGAAGAAAACGTTGCTAAGGTTAAAGCTGAAATCGCTGAAGTATTCCTGGAGAAATATCCTGATAATGCTAAAGACGTTGCTTACATCACCCAAAAGCTGGTTAAGAAAATCGTTCGCCGCACTATCTCTGTAGATAAGATTCGTCCTGACGGCCGTCAATTAGACGAAGTACGTCCGGTAAGCTGCGAGGTTGGCCTGCTGGCTCGTCCGCATGGCAGTTCTTTGTTCACCCGTGGTCAGACTCAGATTTTGAACGTTCTGGCTCTGGCTCCGTTGCGTGAAGCACAGATTCTTGATGGCCTCGGCGCTGAGGAAACCAAGCGTTATATCCATCACTACAACTTCCCGCCGTACTCTGTAGGCGAAACCAAACCGTTGCGTAGCCCTGGCCGTCGTGAAATCGGTCATGGTGCTCTGGCTGAGCGTGCTCTGCGTCCGGTTATT
>OHCL01000668.1_pt1 | contig 11340 bp, 9 predicted proteins | sample 1577591 | NCBI WGS metagenome assembly OHCL01 (sample SAMEA3879549, study PRJEB24766) | human gut metagenome | biome: human-associated habitat; feature: feces | place: USA | collected 1985/1987
CCAGGGCGATTCCAACGATTCGCCCGCCACGCCGGAGGCTGTTGCCGAGTGGCATTCGTCCACTAACGGCCGCCATGTCGCACTCGACGTGCTCGAGCGCTTGGCCGAGCGTTACGGCGAGGCCGAGAGCCTGCTGGGCATTGAGCTGCTGGATACGCCGCAGATGAGTGTCCGCAAGAGTCTCTTTGCCATGACGGATGGCATTCCGGCTCACTACCTGCGCAATTTCTATCGCGATGCCTACGAGCTCGTCCGTTCGTATATGCCCGAGGATAAGATCGTCGTCTTTTCGTCTTCGGGGCATCCCAGCGAGTGGAAGCATTTTATGCGCGGCGCTAAGTACAAGAACGTCTACATGGACCTTCACCTGTACCATTACCGCGACGAGTATGCGCTCGATATCACGAGCCCCCGCGGGCTGACGACGGCGATTTCCCGTAACAAGCGCGAGCTTAAAGAAGCGATTTCGACTGGGTTCCCCGTGCTGGTGGGCGAATGGTCGGGTGCGGCGATCTTTGCCAACTCGTCGGTTACGCCCGAAGGCCGCAATGCCTACGAGCGCGTGTTTATCGCCAACCAGCTGGCTTCGTTTGCGCCGGCTGCCGGTTGGTTCTTCCAAACGTGGAAGACCGAGAAGCGCATTGCAGCATGGGACGCCCGCGCGGCGCTCGGTACGCTCGAGCGCGGCATGATTGAATAGGTTGATATGACGCAAAACAGCACCCATACGGGCAAACTCTATGTGGTCGGCACGCCCATCGGCAACCTGGGCGACCTGTCCCCGCGCGTTGGCGAGGCGTTTGCCGCCGCCGATGCCATCTGCTGCGAAGACACGCGTGTGACGTCAAAGCTGCTGATGCATCTGGGCATTTCCAAGCCGCTTGTCCGTTGCGACGAGAATGTGATCGCCAACCGCGCCGCCGGCCTGGTCGACCGTCTGCTGGCGGGGGAGACCCTCGCCTTTGCCTCGGACGCCGGCATGCCGAGCGTGTCCGATCCCGGCCAGGCGCTGGTCGAGGCGGCGCGTGAGGCCGATGTGCCCGTCGAAGTTATTCCCGGGCCCTCTGCTTGCGTCACGGCGCTCGTTTCGTCCGGCATTCCCTGCGAGCATTTTTTCTTCGAGGGCTTTTTGGGCCGAAAGCACGGCGACCGCGTGCGCCGTTTGCAGCGCCTTGCCGTGGTGCCCGGCGCGCTCATCTTCTACGAGTCTCCACATCGTATCGTGGCGACGCTCGAGGCCGTGGCGGAGGTCTTTCCCCAGCGTGAGGTTGCCGTCTGCCGCGAACTCACCAAGCTGCACGAGGAGGTCTTGCGCGGGCCCGCTGCTCAGCTTGCCGAGGAGCTGCGTGCTCGCGGCGAGGTAAAGGGCGAGATTGCGCTGGTCATCGCGCCGCCGAGCGAGGATGAGGAGGCCGGTATCGTGCCGGTTGGCGCCGCGGCAGCGGATCCCGACGAGGCCCTGCGCGAGGATATCCGCGCCGCGCTCGAGGAGGGGGAGCCCGCCTCTGCGGTGGCCAAGCGCCTGTCTCAGAAGTATTCGCGCCGCAAGCGCGATGTCTATGCCATGGTGCTCGATATGCAATAGATGGAGGATATCCAGCCCTTGCGCTAGAATCATCCCCTGTATGCAACGTTTTTCTGGAGGACAAACCCCATGGATCAAAGCAAGCCTTCGTTCTTTATCACGACGCCCATCTACTACGTCAACGCCGATCCGCACCTGGGCACGGCTTATTCCACCATCATCGCCGACGTTCAGGCCCGTTATCGTCGCTCCGCCGGCTATAACGTCAAGTTCCTGACCGGCATGGACGAGCACGGCGAGAAGGTCGCCGAGGCCGCAGCCAAGCACAACATGACGCCGCAGGAGTGGACCGATAGCCAGGCTCCGCACTTCAAGGAGCTTTGGAGCAAGCTCGAGATTTCCAATGATGACTTCATCCGCACCACCGAGCCGCGCCAGCACCATGCCGTGCAGTACCTGTGGGAGCGCATGAAGGAGTCCGGCTACCTGTATAAGGGCAGCTACGACGGCTGGTATTGCGTGCCTGACGAGACCTACTTTACCGATACGCAGGTCCAGAAGGGCGACGAGGAGTACGGCAGCGTCGGCCAGCACCTGTGCCCCGACTGCCACCGTCCGCTTGAGCGCGTGCAGGAGGAGTCCTACTTCTTTAAGCTTTCCGCTTTCCAGGATAAGCTGCTCAAGCTTTACGACGAGCACCCCGACTTTGTCGAGCCTGCGTTCCGCATGAACGAGGTACGTAGCTTTGTCGAGGGCGGCCTTAATGACCTTTCCGTGAGCCGTACGAGCTTTGACTGGGGCATTCAGGTCCCGTTTGACGAGGGTCACGTGACCTACGTGTGGTTCGATGCGCTGCTCAACTATATGACGGCCGTCGGCTACGGTGTCGACACCGACGAGGCGCGTGCCGAGCTGGCCTATCGCTGGCCCGCGCAGTTCCACATCGTGGGTAAGGACATCATCCGCTTCCACTGCGTCATTTGGCCCGCCATGCTCATGGCCATCGGCGAGGCCCTGCCCGAGCACGTCTTTGCCCACGGCTTCCTGACCGTGCGCAATGCCGAGACCGGCAAGGCCGAGAAGATGTCCAAGAGCCGCGGCAACGCCATCGCTCCGCAGGACGTTATCGACATGCTGGGCGTCGAGGGCTATCGCTACTACTTCATGACCGACGTCGTCCCCGGCACCGACGGTGCCATCAGCTTCGATCGCATGGAGCAGGTCTACAACGCCGACCTGGCCAACAGCTGGGGCAACCTTATCTCGCGTTCGCTCAACATGAGCGGCAAGTACTTTGACGGTTGCGCGCCCGCCAAGCCCGCGTCGTTCGATGCGTTCGACAACCCGCTGGCAAAGATCGCCGATGGCCTGGTCGAGCGCTACATGGCCAAGATGGACGTGCTCGATTACGGCGGAGCCAAGGATGAGGTCATGGAGCTCATCCATGCCGCCAACCACTACATCGAGGACTCCGAGCCCTGGGCGCTTGCCAAGGACGAGGCCAAGGCTGACGAGCTGGCATTTGTGATCTACAACCTGCTCGAGGCCATCCGCATTGCCGCTCACCTGCTGATGCCGCTCATGCCCCAGACTTCTGTCGAGGCCCTGCGCCGCCTGTCCTGTGAGGGCGAGGCCGCGAGCGACGACCTCAAGGGCATTTGTACTTGGGGCCTGCTTGCCGGCGGTCAGCCCGTCGAGAAGGGCGATCCGCTGTTCCCGCGTCTGGCGTAGAGACCGCGCGAGCGCCATATCGGCAATTTGCTGTTTAGCTGTAAGGGCATGGCCGCCACGGTCCATGCCCTTTTGTTTCAAGACGCCGCCATCATGCTAAGGAGGCAACCATGACAACTTCGCCTTTGGCAAACCCCACGGCCACCAGGGAGCTGCTGGAGGAGTTTGGCCTTGCGACCAAGCATCGCCTGGGCCAGAACTTTCTAATCGACAATCATGTGATCGAGCGTATCTGCGAGCTTTCCGAGCTCACGGGCGATGAGCGCGTGCTCGAGGTTGGCCCGGGCGTTGGTACGCTCACGCTTGCGCTGCTGCAGGAGGCGGCGTGTGTCACGTCGATCGAGGCCGACCCCGAGCTCGAGCCGGTGCTCGATGCCCACGCCGCCGACTACGCCAACTTCCGCTTTATCATGGGCGACGCGCTCAAGGTGGGTCCGGAGCAGATTGAGCAGGCTGCGGGCGGTGAGCCGACGGTGTTTGTCGCGAACCTGCCCTATAACGTGGCGGCGACGATCATCCTGCAGTTCTTCCAGACGATGCCTGCACTCAAGCGCGCCGTCGTCATGGTTCAAAAGGAGGTTGCCGATCGTATTGCCGCAGTGCCGGGTAACAAGACCTATGGTGGCTACACGGCAAAGCTGGGCCTGTATGCGCAGGTTACGGGTCGCTTTGAGGTTCCGCCGCGTTGCTTTATGCCGGCGCCGCACGTTGACTCGGCTGTCGTGCGTATCGACCGTGTTGACGGCGTGGTGCCCGAAGGACTCGATCGCGAATTTGTGGCCCGCGTGATTGATGCTGCATTTGCCCAGCGTCGCAAGACCATCCGCAATTCCATGAGCGCCAACGGCTTTGCCAAGGACGTGCTCGATGCCGCCTTTGAGGCTTGCGGTATCGCACCCACCACGCGCGCCGAGACGCTTGATGTTGCCGACTTTGTCCGTCTGGCCCGGGAGCTAATCCATGATGCCTAATGCCGCACGCGTGACGTTTACCAAGAAAAAGAAGACGGTCGCCTGCCCCGTGCCCTTGGCACCGCTTGCCGACACGCATGCGCACCTGCTTTCGTTTTGGGGCAAAGAAGTGCCCGAGACGCTCGTGCGCGCCAAAGCCGCGGGCGTCGACCTGTTGGTGACGATGTTCGACCCCATCGCTGACAAACGCAGCGTGACGGACTATAGCGACTGGCTCGTGCGCGAAATTCTGCCGATGCAGGATATCCCGCAGATCAAGTATCTTGCCGGCGTGCATCCGTATGGCGCGCCGGACTATACCGACGACGTTCATGCACAGGTCGTTGCGGCACTTGATGACCCCTTATGCGCCGGTATTGGCGAAATCGGCCTGGACTACCACATGGACTATGACGACGATATCGCGCCGGCACCCCATAACGTGCAGATTGATTGCATGGCGCGCCAGCTCGAGCTTGCCGTGCGCCGCAATGTGCCGGTGGAGCTGCACCTGCGTCACGAGGACTCGGATGGGGAGCGCACCTCGCACGTTGATGCGTACAACGTACTGCGCGAGGTGGGTGTGCCCCAGGCTGGTTGTGTGCTGCACTGTTTTGGCGAGGACCGCGCCACGATGGAGCGCTTTGTGGAGCTGGGCTGCTATATCGCCTATGGTGGTGCGGCCACCTTTAAGCGCAACGACGACGTGCGCGAGGCATTTGCGGCAACCCCACTCGATCGAATTTTGTTCGAGACGGATTGCCCGTATATGGCTCCGGAGCCCATCCGCGGTCTTGAATGCGAGCCCGCAATGATCTCCATTACGGCAAACACGCTGGTCAACGACCGTGTCGATCGCACGGGTGAGGACGCCGAAACAATCGCGCAAGCCGCTTGGGAAAATGCCTGCAAACTTTTTCAAAAATAGTTCTTGCGTTCGTGGTGGCGCTCCGTTATTCTAATTCCTGCACGCGGGCGTGGCGGAATTGGCAGACGCGTACGGTTCAGGTCCGTATGGGGGCAACCCCATGAAGGTTCAAGTCCTTTCGCCCGCACCATTAAATGAAAGAGCTCCCAGCAATGGGAGCTTTTTTGTTATGGGCCTCTTGTTGATGTCACGTTGCTGCTTCGTGCGGGTATCCTAGTGCCAACGTGTGCCTATCAGAGGAGAGACCATGCTGTTGTCCGGTATCATCGCTGCCCTTACCAGCCTTTTGATTCCCATCATCATTCTGTTGCTACTGCTTCCCAACGCCTGCTATGTCGTTGAACAACAGCATGCCGTGATCATCGAGCGCCTGGGCAAGTTTAACCGCATCGTCAACGCGGGCTTTCACATGAAGGTGCCCGTGATCGACCGCAAGGCCGCCACGGTGAGCCTGCGCACCATGAAAAACGGTTTTGGAATCGACGTTAAGACCCAGGACAACGTGACCATCGGCCTTGAGGTCTCTGCTCAGTACCACGTGAGCTATGACATGGGCGCCGGCCCGGCAGATTCGGGTATCTACAAGAGCTACTACATGCTGCAGGAGCCCGTCGACCAGATGCGTGACTTCATCACCGACGCCCTGCGCTCTTCGATTCCCGTCTACACACTCGACGAGGTCTTTGCCAAGAAGGATGACATCGCCAAGGATGTCAACGCCACCGTGTCCGAGCAGATGGCCGCCTATGGCTTCACCCTCGTGTCGACGCTCATCACCAAAATCGCACTGCCGACCGAGGTCGAGAACTCCATGAACGACATCAACGCCGCCCAGCGCAAGCGCGCTGCGGCACAGGAGCTCGCCGAGGCCGACCGCATCAAGCGCGTCACCGAGGCGACCGCCGAGGCCGAGGCTATGGAAAAGGCGGGCGAGGGCATCGCCAACCAGCGCAAGGCCATCGCACTGGGTATCAAAGATTCGCTCGAGATCATCCAGGAGACGGGTGTCGGCAATGACGAGGCCAACCAACTGTTCATGTTTACGCAGTGGTCCGAGATGATGACGGAGTTTGCTCGCACGGGTAAAACCTCGACGGTCGTGCTGCCGAGCGACTTCTCGCAGTCGGCCTCTATGTTCGAGCAGATGCTGACCGCCGGCAAAGTTCAAAACGATTCGAAGGAGTAGGCACGCGTGAAATACACCGTCGTTTGTGTTGGCAAGCTCAAAGAGCGCTTTTGGAAGGACGCGTGCGCTGAGTACACCAAGCGCCTAGGCGCCTATGCCAAGGTGGATATCCGCGAGGTGGCCGATATCGACCCGGCTAAGGCGGGCGGCGTGGATGCCGCGCGCGACAAGGAGGGGGCGGCAATTCTTGCTGCATTGCCGTCTCGAGCGCATGTGATCCTGCTGGCTATCGAGGGCAAGGAGCGTTCGAGTGAGGAGCTCTCGGCGAGGCTCGACGATCTTATGCTACGAGGCAGCAGCGACATCGCCTTTGTGATTGGCGGTTCGGACGGCGTGAGCGATGAGGTGCGCGCCCGCGCCGACGAGATGCTCAGCTTTGGACGCATTACCTTGCCGCATAACTTGGCGCGCGTGGTGCTGCTGGAGCAAATCTACCGCGCCTGCAAGATCAGCCGTGGCGAGCCGTATCACAAATAGGTCGGCAATACGAAACAATGGCGTGGGACAACACCTTTCGTTTTGAGGAATGTGTCTGAAAGGACTATGAGATATGAAGATTGGATTTGTCGGTTTTGGCAATATGGCGAGCGCTATGGCCGATGGCTGGATCGCTGCCGGTGTAGCTGCGAGCGACATGTGCGCCTGCGCGGGTCGCTACGACGCACTGGTTGAGCGCTGCGAGGCGCGCGGCATGGTCGCCTGCCACGATGCCGCCGAGGTTGTCGCCGCATCCGATATCGTGGTCGCTGCGGTCAAACCGTACATGATCGAGAAGGTATTCGCCCCGCTCAAGGATGCTCTTGCCAAAAAGGTCGTTCTGTCGGTTGCCTGGACCTGGGACAGTGCCAAGTGGGAGCAGGTCCTGCCGGGCGTCGCGCATATCTCGACGGTGCCCAACACACCGGTTTCGGTGGGCGAGGGCGTCATCGCTTGCGAGAAGGCTTCCACGCTTAGTGATGAGCAGAGCGCCGTGGTGCTTGATCTGCTTGGCAAACTCGGTGCGGTGGTCGAGCTCGATACGAGCCTGCTGTTTGTGGGCGGCACGGTGGGTTGCGCTCCGGCATTTGTCGCCATGGCAATCGAGGCCCTGGGCGATGCGGCGGTCAAGCACGGTATCCCGCGTGCCGATGCCTATCGCATTGTGAGCCAGATGGTGCTAGGTACGGCAAAGCTGCAGCTTGCAACTGGCCAGCATCCTGCGGCGATGAAGGATGCCGTATGCTCGCCCGGTGGTGCCACCATCAAGGGCGTCGTTGCGCTCGAGGACGCCGGCATGCGCAGCGCCCTGGTCAAGGCAATCGACGCAACTCTCCAGTAAAACCGACCAAAAAAAGGACGGGTTTATTTTTGGCAGGTATTTTCTGCGGTTTTGTCCTTTTAGCGAAAAGCGCCCCGCAACTGGCTCAATTCCAGTTGCGGGGCGCTTGCGTTTGCCCAGATAAAACAGACCAAAATAAACCTGTCCCTTTTTGGCAGGTTAGTTGAGGGCGGCTTGGGCTAGGCGGGCTTCGGCGTCCTCCTCGGTGACGCCCAGGGCCACGGCGAACTCCTCTATGGAGCGGCGCTTGGCCTCCTTAAGTACGCGCATGTAGTAGGAGCTGGGCTTTTTATCAGCTTCCTCGGCCTGGCGAATGCGGTGCATCATGGTCTTTGCCACGCGGACCGTCTCGGGCGCACCCAGCTTGAGCTGCTGCTTAAAGTGCGTCTCCTCAAGTGAGCTGTTGCGCTCGGTGAAGGTGTCGCACTCCAGCTCGTCATAGTGGCTCAGCAGGTGCTCGGCATCTTGCTGAGAGATGGCGGCGTGCAAACGATCGGCCTGCGCCACGGGGTACATGAGGATCGTCTGCGCATGTCCCTGCTTGGTCTCGAGCAACAGCATGGGCTGCGGCGTGTCGTCCCTAAAACCGACGACGGTGCAGACTCCCTGACCCGGATGAATGACGTGTTGACCGATTGAGAACATGCTACCTCCAACTTATACGAATTTGCGTATGTCTAGAATACCACGCTGACGTGCGGAAACCCTTACTTTATGCAGGAAAAGCACACAACTCCGATAGGTAAGAGTATTCGATAAAAGACACAGCTCATTCACACCTTTATGCATTTTCAACGCGTGCATAATCTGCAGGCAGACCGGCATCTTTGAGAGACTCCATACAAGCTGTAGTCAATTTTGTGCATATGCAATTTCGATTGGCTTTACCCTGCGATAGTGCCCGTCGCTTGTGATAGAGTGCTACAAACTCTGGCTTTTGCCCTACGAGTGACCAAGAGCTCGGGGGCTTTAACACAAGGAGGATCTATGCCCGAGAAGATTGAAGAGCTGGTACGCGCTGCGCTTGCTGCGGCCCAGGAGGCCGGCGACCTTTCCGCATTTGAACTTGACGATTGCGCTATCGAGCGACCGGCTGACACTTCTCATGGCGAGTGGACCTCTACCATGGCTCTGAAGTCCGCCAAGCTGGCCCACTGCGCCCCGCGCAAGATCGCCGAGGCCATCGTTGCCCATATGCCCGAGGATCCCGCGATCGAGAAGGTCGAAATCGCAGGCCCCGGTTTCATCAACTTCTACCTCTCCGTTGCCGTCAAGAATGCCATCTTTGGCGAGGCTCGCGAGAAGGGCATGGACTTCGCTAAGTCCAACGTCGGCGGCGGCCTGAAGACCCAGGTCGAGTTCGTCTCCGCCAACCCCGTCGGCCCCATGCACATCGGCCACGGCCGCTGGGCCGCGCTGGGCGATTCGCTCTGCCGCGTCATGGACCACGCCGGCTATGAGATCCAGCGTGAGTTCTACATCAATGACCACGGCTCTCAGATGAACACCTTCGGCAACTCCATCAGCACGCGCTATATGCAGCTTGCCGACATCATCGCCAAGCAGGGCGTTGATATCGACGAGGCTCACAAGCTACTGATCGCCGACCGTGACGCCTTCGTTGCCGACGAGAACGACGAGCATCCCGAGACCCATCCGTATCAGGACAACTTTGCCGAGACTCTGGGCAAGGACTCCTACGGCGGCGACTACATCATCGACGAGGCCGCCGAGTTCTGGCGCACCGACGGCGATAAGTGGGTCAACGCCGATCCTCAGGAGCGCATGGAGAGCTTCCGCGAGCGCGGCTATGTAAAGATGGTCGACAACATGCGCGACCTCTGCCACGCCGTCAACTGCGACTTCGACCGTTGGTACTCCGAGCGCTCGCTGTACGTGAAGGACACCGAGGGCGAGACCGCCGGCACCTCCGCTGTCGACCGCGCTTTTGAGAAGCTCGACAAGATGGGCTACCTCTACACCAAGGACGGCGCTCTGTGGTTCCGTTCCACCGACCTGGGCGACGACAAAGACCGCGTCCTGATCAAGTCCGATGGCGAGTACACCTACTTCGCCTCCGACGTCGCCTATCACTGGGACAAGTTCCAGCGCGTCGACCACGTCATCGACATTTGGGGTGCCGATCACCACGGCTACATCGAGCGCGTCCGCTGCGTCTGCGACGCTCTGGGTTACCCCGGCAAGTTCGAGGTTCTACTGGGCCAGCTCGTCAACCTACTGCGTAACGGCAAGCCCGTCCGTATGTCCAAGCGCAAGGGCACCATGGTGACCCTGCAGGAGCTCGTCGACGAGGTCGGCTCCGATGCCGCTCGCTACACGCTCATCTCCAAGAGCTCCAACCAGATGGTCGACTTCGACATTGAGGCCGTTAAGAAGCGCGACAACTCCAACCCGGTCTATTACGTGCAGTATGCTCACGCCCGCGTGTGCTCCATCCTGCGCCGTGCCGCCGACGTTACCGCCGAGCAGGCCGACGAGATGGGTATGAAGGCCGTTGCCGCCAAGGCCATCGGTGAGAACGTCGATTACTCGCTGCTGACCGACCCGACCGAGCTCGCCCTTTCGCGCAAGCTCAATGAGCTCACCGACCTGATCGCCAGCTGCGCTCGCGATCGCGCCCCGTTCCGTCTGACCCACTTTGCCGAGGAGCTCGCCGGCGACTTCCACAGCTTCTACGCTGCCTGCCAGGTTCTGCCGAGCGAGGGCCGTCCCGTCGACCCCGAGCTTTCGCGCGCCCGTCTGGCAGCTTGCGACGCTGTCCGCGTGACGCTCGCCCTGGTGCTTACCCTCGTTGGCGTTTCCGCGCCCGAGCAGATGTAATCTGCGGGTCATTTGACCGTGTAGGTTTGGTTTAACTGAGCCCTATAAGCCCGATCTCCCACGGAGGTCGGGCTTTTTTCGCAAACGCCGACGTATTGACGAATTTGGAACTGCTGGAAATACGAAACTATGCCGGTTTACTATGATGAATTGAGGAATTCCAACCACGCCGGCTTTTCTCTAAAAAGTGCAAAGCATCTACCTGCGGTTTTAGTTCAACAAGCTTCGGAGTGGTCGCGGTTGAGCGATTCATCGTAGTAAACCGCCATAGTTTTGGCGGAGGCGGTCAGATTTGTGGGCGGTAAATCAAAGAATGTACCTTTTGACTAGTCGTTTAAGAACGTCCCCAATGACTAAGTTGCAGGTGGCGGCGGTTGTGTTACACTAACGCTGCGTAGTTGACGCAATCATCTCGATACAGATCAATGATGTCCGTCGTTTCGAACGGAACTAGACTGTTTAGCCGCCCTGAAGGTTTATGCAGGGAGCATGTGATCACAGGGCTTGAAAAGAAAGTTGAGCAAACACTGTGTCTGATCAACAGCAAGAAAACGAAATAACGACGACGCAGGCCGCTCCCGCTGCACCGGTTGCGTCGGACCAGGTCGCGGCGCCCGCGCAAGCCTCGGCTCCTGAGACGCCTAAGGCTGCTTCGACGCCTGCGCCTGCAACTGGTGAGGAGACTGCTCCGGCAAAGCCCAAGCTCACGCGCCGCACGGCCAAGCCTGCCGCTGACGGCGAGGAGGTCACCAAGCCCAAGCGCCGTACCACGCGCACGACGCGCGCCAAGCGCACCGTTGCAGCTGACTCCTCGGCGCCGATTTCCGATGAGGTCGCGCAGGCACGTGCGTTGGCGCAGAT